>Ga0209425_10005178_pt1 | contig 12911 bp, 16 predicted proteins | sample COG_05_FD_184749 | JGI IMG/M metagenome (GOLD analysis project Ga0209425, IMG submission 184749) | Pelagic Microbial community sample from North Sea - COGITO 998_met_05 (SPAdes) (version 2) | ecosystem: Environmental > Aquatic > Marine > Neritic zone/Coastal water | place: Helgoland, sampling... | reverse complement strand
AGGATCCGCGCCGTGTTTTTAGGGGGTCGGGCTTGGGTTTTCTGGGTTTAAAGTTTAAACGGCCCAGAAGCGGCTCTTCGGTCGCTCCCTTTTGACATCCTGGAGCGTGCCACGCGCTGCCGTTCCCAGGAAAAAGGTGCCTTAAGATTATTAACGTTACGTAAATACTTATCACTCTCTTGCAAAACTGATGTCCCAACTGGAACTTTTTGGAGTGGATTTTGAAAAGCGGATATCCGCTGGATTTTTCGGACTTTATCTTCGAGCAAACAGTCACGACCATTGCCAGGAAATTAAATTCGGGCTGGTTCAGACATCAGTTTTGCAGAGTGATAATTTATTTTGTTGTTCAAGTGATCTTCGAATAATAATGATCACGACAGAACGACTATCCCTCGTTTACTTTCAAAGGCCAGGCTGCAACTTGTATTTCTGAGGGCAGGGGAAAGGCCCAATCCTTTCAACGCGGGATCTCTCCATATATCGGAGGATAGCGTACCTTTTCAGTCCAGTCCTTGAATTATGAAGCAGCTTCCTCTACTATCGAACGAAAACCTTTACACGCGCGAAGTTTGGGAACAGAATCTCGATGAAGAGCTTGCTATTATCAGAGAAATCGTGAACGATTACCCCTTTGTTGCTATGGACACAGAATTCCCAGGAGTGGTGCGCTATCTTTATCACGCATATTCCCGTTTCTCGGTCTCCTGGCGCGTAGGGAATACGATACGACGACGAACAAATTGCTAATCGACTGAACACAGGTGGCTCGGCCAGTTGGCAACCACAAGTTGCAGGCAGAATTTCTCTACCAGACGCTAAGGTGAGAGAAAATTTTATCCTAATCTGATTTCAAGGTATTCGGTTTTAAATAAACATTTCTCTTGGATAACAGATGCAATGTCGATATGTTGAAGTTAATCCAGCTTGGCCTGACATTCACTGACTCGAAAGGAAATCTCCCATTCATTGGCAGCCATTACTGCATATGGCAATTCAACTTTCGGGAGTTTAGCCTCAAGGAAGACATGTATGCACAGGACTCTATCGAACTGCTTAAACATTCAGGGATTGATTTCAGAGCAAATGAGGAGCGCGGCATTGATGTGCAGCGATTCGGCGAGCTTCTCATGGTTAGCGGCGTCGTCCTAAGTAACAAGGTAGGATCATGCGCAATATTTCCTCGCCAGCAGTTGTAATCCTTCCACGTTTGCCCATTAGGTGAAGTGGATCACCTTCCATAGTGGGTATGACTTCGGCTACCTGCTCAAGTTATTAACCTGCAGCCCACTTCCAGCGGCGGAAGCGGATTTTTTTCATGTTCTCAGCATTTATTTCCCACACATATATGACATGAAATACCTTATGAAGTTTACGGACAATTTGCATGGAGGCCTATCGAAACTTGCTGAACAACTGGATATCTCACGTATCGGACCACAACATCAGGCTGGCAGCGACAGCCTCCTGACTGCGTGTACATTTTTTAAGATGAAAGAAGTCCACTTCACAGAGAAAAAAATCGAAAAATACCTTGGCATTTTATACGGTCTTGGAGCTGATGCTGAAGGCGAGGGTTGATGTTTTGCCCAGCGTTGCAGTCTGTCTCCTCCGTTTATCATTTAAAACGTTGCGTTCTTCTATGGAAACCTCGCCGTGTAATGGAAGAATTATGTAGTTAAAAAAAGGCAACCATATGTCTTACACGTGAACCATTATGTATTATTCAAAATAACGCGGGATCCTCCAAGACCGCCCGTCCTGCACGGCAGTCTTGATGGGTAAAAGCAAAACTCGATGACCGGTAAAACCCCAATCAGGAAGGAAGGGACAGACGCTCGTTTCGGCGCCATGACATGATGTAGTAATAGAAAAAGTCGCAGTAAATCGCTGTCTGGATCGTTCCTGAAATCCACACTATCCATTGGCGATAACCAGACTCGGTCAAGATGCGATATACCCAATTTAGAAGATAAAGCGCTCGATATCCGCCAAGAAGGAAAACGTAGTTACTAGTGAGCGTGTCAATATTTTTTGTGCGCTGCAGCAAGACGAGCTGGGGCAGTATGGCAACAGCCTCCAGGTAAATTGAGAAGGTCCATAAAACTTCTGTGACAGTGAACTCATGATTGACAAGCAGGGCAAGCATCAAACAAGGGCCAACGAGAAACACAATCCGAAACGTATCCTGCGCAGAGTCATACGTCTGACTCACTACCTTGTGTTCGCGCATATACCAGATGATACACGCCGAGGAACCGATGAAAATGAACTTCATGCAAGTGTTGTACCTGATTGGAAGTGAAACGGCTCAGGAATCCTGAAATGTTATCCCAGGCACATACTTACAGCGATATATAACTATAGAGCAGATCTAGGTATCGAGTCAAAAAGACTGTGAGATACAACTCCTGAGTCTTCAGCGACAAACCTGGAGAGAACCAAAATGAGAATCTTATCGAAATGACGGTAGGAAAAACAGCGTCACGACGCCCCTCACCTGCACAAGATTTTGTCGCATTAATTTTGAGCAAGAGCACCTAAATATTCAAAAGTTGAGAGTCGGCACCAAAAATCAACGGCAGGTCTGTTAACTTGCAATAATACTGAACAAGTGGGTCATGTCCCCGGCAAATCGAAAGATGTTCATCTTTCGTAACGTATTCTGAAGATGCTTTTCTTTCCGCCACGATTTGTCGTTTCTCCGAGACGTGAGCTGCTTGAGAAGCCCAATATCGGAGTGCAAGATTCCCGATTAGTTTTTGTATGCGTGCCGCCGAAACTTTTTTTTCCCAACTGGAGTGTAGAGGCGCCTAGCTCGAGCTGCAGAGTTCGGACAGTTTTCAGCGGAACGGTCCCAAACAAATATATGTTACCTTCGAAGGTACCTTCGAAGGTAACTAGCTAGCTAGCTAGCTAGTAGCTAGCTAGCTACTAGCTACACGAAGGTATTATATTCGACACCATATATGGGGCCCGACGCGGAATATACGGTGCACACGAATTTTAGACCCAGCCGAACCCTGTTGCAAACCCCAGTTAAACTAACCCTCGATTACGGGGGTTAGTTAGCCATTACAACTCCATGTTTAATAAAATAAAATAAAAACTATTATCATATTTTATATAATTACATATGACAACGGAAATGAAACATATATAACCATTTGCAGTGTTGATGTCCCAAAAAAAGTCGAGTTACCTGATTGCTCTATCTGTTGATTTGCTGTTGATTTGATTTGCTGTTGAAATTTTCTCAAAACTTTCCGAAATTTCGGAAGGATTTTTAACAGGCCACCATACGGATACGAAAATTTGGGGAAATTTTGGGACATCAACTGTGGATCTGCTGTTGATTTTCTGTGTTGATTTGCTCGAAAAAATTCCCGAAACTCGACTTTTTTTGGGACATCAACACTGCAAATGGTGATATGTACACGTTGTAACTTTATTTACAAGTATGTTTCAAGTATATGTTTCAAGTATGTTTTCAAGTATGTTTTCAAGTATGTTTATTTGTTACTCGTGATCGATGGTTTATATTTTTCCGTTTTAGAAACTGATTGAAACCAGCATAGCCCTCGTTACCGTTAATCTCCTCTTCATTCATTGCTTTTGCTTTTACTTGTTTGAAACGATCTCATATCAGTTTTATTTTGAAATTAATCATTCGTTTTTTATCATTTTATTGATTCATCAAGATCGCCATATTGCAAGATTAAAAAACAAAAAAAAATATAAATTCACGTGGGCCAAAAAACTTTAACTTCGAAGGTACGAAGGATTAAATCAATGGTACCGTTTTATAAATATTACCTTCGTACATACCTTCGAAGGTAGTTACGAAGATATTAAATACACCATTTTCCATATCGTTGACTCGCGGTCGGATCCGATTTTGGTCGGTTGTAACATATTTAGGGTCGCGCATGTTTTTTTTTCCTATGGCGCCTAGTCAGGCCTAGTCAGAACGGCGAGCGCGCTAGACCGCTTGCAAAGATGCTGCTGGGCGCCAAACACGGAGGGCGACCTCGGATCGTGTCGCGCATTATCGTCGAGGAGTTTTTCGCTCTTTGAGTGTTCCCAACGTGTTCTACAGCGATGTTTTACTTTGCCTCAGGAACCCAAGAAACGACGGTCTAGAATGTGTAAGATTCGCTGCCGTATAAATTAAACCGTCAGTTCTTGTGTCGCGGTCAAAGTCTTCTATTCTAGTTCAGCTGCAACGCAATATCTGACGACGTGAACTCGGCAACGTTGATACGCATCACTGATGATGACGTCCTCCGTGTTTGGCGCCGAACAGCATGTTAGGAAGTGGTCCAGCGCGCTCGCCGTCCCAACTAGGCGCCATAGGGGAAAAAAACCGCGCGACCCTAAATGTTTGGCGCGTAGCGCGTGTCGGCACTTGCAACCGACCAGTGTTCGTATGGTAACCACACTGCCGACCGAAAGTCAACGATATAGGGAAAATGTGTATAAATGACCATATATATTCGAAATGCAAAGGATCGCCGGATCTGTCGTCACCAACGACCGACACCATGGGGCCCGACGCGGAATATACGGTGCACACGAATTTTACACCCAGCCGAACCCTGTTGCAAACCCATGTTATTTTTTTTATCGTTCATTCGAACGTGATATTTATTTTTGTAACTTTTAATACAAGCATGAGTTTCCTTCGTAGTATGGACTATTATTATTAAGAGTACTTGTATGATTATTATTAATATTATTATGGACTATTATGATAATGATTGGTTTTTAAAGTTAAGAGTCTTACGACGTACGAGGTGAAGGTTATTAGCGGTTAAAATGTCATTCATTAAATGCTCGGGCACCCACCTGCGCCAAAGTCGGAGGTAAACCTTCCATCACGTTCGTCAAAACGTTGTAACTGACTCCGTCACGACAGCAACCGACATCATGACCAGTAGGTTCAGCCATACGAGGCGTCACTAATCGGACTGACGGTGCTTCTCCCTTGTAGCAAGTCCTGACGCGATGCGGGATAATCTTTTTAGTGCGTTCTTTTGTGCTGCCGGCTGATCAAGCTGCAGTCAAGTTTTCTCATTCCATCGATAACTCAATCCTTTATGCCACAACAGCCGAAGCTGGCATCCTCGTGATTCTCCTCGATACTGAACTGTTAATGGGCGACTTTTTCGACCTGAGGTGTTATCATGACCTTTCATACACGACGTCCTCGATCCGGCGCCTTGTGACATTTATATCTGCATATCTTGCCACGAACAGGCTTAATAAGGTGGCCATCATCGCCATGAGCTGCGATGGTTGTCACCACGTTTATGAAACACCATTGGAAAAAGATACAGACACACTGTGTGACGAAGCTGGACATAGGAAAGTGTGTCAAGAAATCATGGGACGTCTTCTCATCATAGCTTCGAGACTTTTACAGGACAAACTACAAAATCCAGAAGGTTCCGATGTTGCAAATAGTTTCCTACCAGCCGGCATTTCGATGGCAGTCTGTCTATGCCGTAGGCTTGCAGCTGGAGAGGTCTCGAGCAACTCACTCAGGATATTGTGCTTGCGGAGGTCATCTAGAAACTTGCTTAGGCAATATGTTTCCACCACAAACGCGATCTTCTCTGCGAAAAGATCAGGGATCCCTATCGATTCGTTTGTATATGGAAACCATGATTCGGCCGTTCTGCAACAGGCAGCAATCATCACCTCTGGGACGTATTGCAGAACCAGAGAACACCAAAAAATTGGGCAATATTTAATGAGTATGTTTTGTTTAGAACTTTCAAGTCGTGGATCTCTTCTCTTGACTAGAGAGAATGTCGTCGATCTTGTTGCGAGCTGTTTTTGCCACCGAAAATCTATTGACTGTGGATATGTATGCTCGACGTGTGTTTCTATTTTCTGTGCAGCAAAGGTGACTTGTCCAACATGTGTCGCAAGGTCGAGTGATCCCAACCGCAGTAACTGAACTCATGGAACGTGAGAAATTGATGTTAAAATGACATTAAATGGCACTCATGCTCGATAATACGTTCAAGGCGCGCATTCCATAATGTGCGCTGGGCCTCGCGAAGAAGAAACAGGCCCAACAATCTGAAGTATTGATGTGGGCACGAAGCGCCCATCTCCTCTCAGGGCAGGGAAACCTGATTGGTGTGATAGTTGCGGGAGCTTGGTGCTCATGTAATAAGCGCACTGTTGTGTAACACCGGTTCCTTCGAATTACGAATTACATCTCGAGCTTCAGTTTGAAGATCCGCCGAGAAGACCCTTTACTTTGTTAGCGGCACTCTGAAAACCTTCTGCCATTTGTTGCGCAGGCATTCGGGTTTCTTCCTCAGGAGGGATCACGAAAACCTTCTGAGGAGCGGGTTTGAACATACTCGAGGGATCCGTTTTATCTAAGATCATGAAGCCATATTCAAGTTCTTTTGCCGCCTTCAACATTGGCATGCGTCGGCACATCTCCTCAAGTTGATCTATGTCTTTGTAGATGGCTTGCCCTATATTGTTTGTCAACGACTTTGTGGCTAGATCTTTTGAAACGTCGCTCCCTAGACCCTTCACAAGTGTGTTGGCTGTTGATCCACCGGTCACGACATTGAGGGGGTACCAAGACTTGAAGCCTTTCTTGGATCTAACATAAATGACAAACTGCTCATTGTCAGGGTCAATAGGAGGCATGTATTGCTCCCTGAGTGGTTTTTGTAATGGATATGCTTCAAACTTCAGATGAGTGTACTAATGAAGACACAAGGGTGGTAATCGCAAATAATGACACTCACATGGAAGGTTGCCCCCCAGGACGGCGCGAAGTAGAGGTGCGGCGCCCCCCGCCTTTCCCCTTCGAAAAGACAACAAATTCGGCCCTCTTATCTTTAACCGCGTTTGTTCTTTCCTTGTGTTTTAAAAGGAGACGGGCGCCGGGGGAAACAAAGTTCGTACCCCGCATGCTCAGCGATGTGCCTAGCGTATGAGCCATGATTGTTTTGTGTCGCTACAGTTTGAGCGGGGCAGCGTTCCTACACGGACGTTGAGTTCTTTCTTATTTGCCGGGGTTGGACACGTCATCCATACTTTTAATAGACGAGCATGAAGCAATATTAAATATTACCTTCGTACCTTCGTACCTTCGTACCTTCGTACCTTCATTCGTTCGAAGGTAACACTTATATCGTTCGAAGGTATCTTCGAAATATTAAAATACGAAGCTTAATTTATATTAATAAATATTACGAAGGTATATCTGCTCTATATTTTACGAGTAGAGCAGGGCGTGACTTTACGTGGACGCGGTAAGCATGGCGAAGCCGAGCAGGCGCGATGTCACGGGTTCTTCTTCTGTTCGCCCTCGCGGGGACACATTTTCGGCCTGTCGGCTCAGTGAATACGTTATGCGCGTACCATGTGCATTGCACACGGCGTTGCGCGGCTCTTCGCGCGAAGTCGCGGCGCTGGGGTGCAACTGAACGCGCGCCAAGTCGAGCAAAAAACCGTGTTCGGCGAAGCACATGCAAATAACCTCGGGTCAAAAACGAATTATTAGTCTATTTAATAGATTCTATTATTAGTATAATGTGTATGTGCGTAGCTAGTCACTGCTGGCACTAATAATCTTACCCTTGCTTGTGCTAACTCAGTACCTTCGAAGGTATTCTGGATTTCAACCACCCTGAGACATTTAAGTTAATAAGAAATTTCTTTATTAAATGTGATTATTACGTTATCGGTAACAGTCAAGCAACATTATTTGGAAAATGTTTAATATATTTCGGGCTTATCTTACTTAAGTGCCTCAGGGTGGTTGAAATCCAGAATACCCTCGAACGAAACCTAACAAGTACTTGTTTCGAACATATTTTTACATTTTCATCAGAATAATCTTAAGATTAATAATATGGCTAGGGTTCAGATTAATGATGTCATCATAAACGAAAGAACGTCGTCGTTTGGATAAGAAGCGTGGCGACCAAGCCCCGCGGCGCACTCACAAGGCTGACCGGTATTCAGTCCACAGCATTTAACCGACCATGGCAATCAGTGCGACACATATGCACGTGGACTGCATCTCCGCGCGCTCTGGATGTTCCAGTCCAGCATTGAGTTTTTCGAGGTACGTCAGCGGGAGCAACTCCGCTTTCTCAAACCGTGGCAGGTCCGTTCGCGGAGAGAAAAGGGGATCGCTGGTTGTGCAGATGGCGGCGTCAAGAGAAAAGAAGCAGAGGGATATAAATATGCTCAAGGGCATGCTTTCAAACGATGACACTTTGCTTGTCGCCGGGTTTCGCTTCCAGGGCCTATCGGTACGCAATTTTATTGAAAGCCCTACAACCCGAACGACCAGACGAATTACGAATAGCTTGCCTCCCGGGATCCCTGGCCTGCGCACGTACAGAATGGCATAATAGTATTCGTTAGTTTTTTCTCATTTTTTCCCATCGAGGTCTTTCTTCCTTCCAGACTTCTCAACGTGGTAGTCCAAATATGAGGGCAAACTAGATTCTGACCGACTGTGCTTCTTGGATTTTGTGCTCAGGTGAAAAACATGATAAAATTTCGCCAAGAGCTTCCGCAGGGCGCGCACCTCCTTGTCACCAAAAACACACTGATGGTGAAAGCTTCTGAGGGCACTAAATGGGAAGCAATCTCTGAGTGCGCTACGGGAATGAACGCTTGGCTTTTTGTTGACGAAAATATTTCGCCAGCTATCAAGGCTGTAAAGGGCTTGCAGAAGGACTGGAAAAAGGACGGCGTTGAGGTTGACTTCACGGGCGCAGTTCTTGATGGTAAATTCATTGATTCGGTTGGGATCTCGGCTCTCGAGAAGCTACCCACGAAAAAAGATCTTATAACTATGGTGGCGGTGGGCATCAAGCAAGTTCCGACCAAGCTTGCTCGTGCGTCGAACGGAGTCCCACTGAAGCTTGCGCACGGTGTGAAAGCCATTGCTGACGGCAAATCAGATGTCATCAACGCATGAGCAAACGCCGCCTTGCTTAATACTGATCATTGCGGAACCTTCGTTAGTACGTAGAGATCAAAAGGGTTAGAAGCGGACAAACTGCTGCTGATAGTTTGCAGATCAAATCTCATAGATCGCCCAGTCACGTCGAATGTGTAAATAATTATGTGAGTGTTGATAATCATAAAAGCAGCCAGCCCAATCCAAGCGCTGCCGTCGCAAACGCCCCCCCTCCCCAAAACGCTCCTGCCGAACCAAAAATGTCACAAAGTCGACCAGCCATGTAGTTCCCAGCACCAAGTGCTATGCCTTGGGTCAACGCAGAGATTGCGAAACCTGTTCCTCGCACACTTGGTGGCATAGTTGCTGACAACACAGCTTTCATATTTGCCTGTGTCATGGACATATGGGCTCCGACAGCAAGATAACCAATGAACACCTGCCATGGAGCCTTAGCCATCACCAATAGCAGGTCTGCAAGAATCATCATGCCGAAACCACCAAGCAACATGAACTTCCGCCCGTTGCCTTGAACTTGAACACCAGTATTCTCTTCGGCTGAATTTTCTGCCCGGTCAGCAACAACGCCGAGCGGATATGTGAGCAAGGACTGCATCAAATTCGTGGCGACCATGAGCATAGGTAAGTACGCTGCACTGAGGCCAACAGCATTGGCGTGAAGTGTGACAAATGCCTCACTGAAGCGTGCAACTTTGAGTAATGTGAAGACAAGGAGTGCTTTCCAAAAAGTACGAGGAAGCTGTACCGCCTCACTGAAAGACCATCTCCAGGAGCCCCAGACGACTTTTTTTTCCATATAATCCGTATTGATGACTTTCGGAGCTACGTCCGAGCGATTCGGGTCTCTTCTGCCTCCATACTTGCCCGCATTGGAAGTAAGAATTTGACGGCGAACGGCTTGAGTTTCAATATCTTCATCGGCACCAGTCTTACTTTTGGAAAGCCTAATATAAGGGTGATGTCTGACTCGCTGATTTTGGGGCAAAACTTCGTACATGGGCGAGGGCATCAGACTCTTCTGGTGCTTAAATCCGAAAAACCCATAGCTTGGCGATGAATTATCAATATTGAAGCAACGATCTCTGCGATACTTTTTCTCCTCTTCAGTAGATAGATATTCTGCCTCCCATTCGCCTTGACGTTTTTGCCAATCCTCTACATTCTCACCATTAAGCCGGCTTAGTTGCGGAAAGAGTAGCTCACCGGGTCGTTTGTCCTTGACGCGTTGCGCTCGTTTCGTCATATCCTCCAAGTGTTCTGTGAGCCATTCACTGACAATTCGCCATGTTCGTCTCCCGCGATGCCATGCCATATCTCGACCTTTATCTTTACACTTGGCACGTCTCCAGCGCACGGGTTCATAAATCATTGCAAGAGGTCCGCGTCCATGACGATGCTTTGATGGAGCAGGACGAGCTGGGTATTTCGGCACGCCGTAATGTTTTGTTTGCAGCCGATTCGGTTTCTGAACAAAATACAAAAGCAGGAAAATTGCAAAAAAAGAAGGCACCGCGGCGAAAGTAAATGTGAGCCGATAGTTATTTTGTGTTAGTGTCATGCACGCTACGGCACACATTGATCCGAAAACTCCTCCCAAAGTTGTGAGCGATTGATGTAAACCATATGATGTGCTGCGTTTGTGACGTGGAGACAAATCTGCGATGAGGGCGTCTGTTGGTGCTGCCCTCACGCCCTTTCCGAACCTGTCGAGCAGCTTTGCTGCCATTACTGATTGAGGAGTGGCTGCGGATGCAAGCAAGAGTTTCATTACTGCTGTCATCGCCGAACCGAATGCAATAACTTTCACCCGAGACTTTATAATGTCGCTCATAACTCCCGAAATTATTCGAGACAAGTTTGATATCAGTAATGCGGCACCTTCCATCGCACCTATCCTCGTGTTAGAGTAACCGAGCTCAGTTTTCAGAAACACGGGTAGAAGTGAGAACACCATACAAGTTGACGATGTCCACAGAAAACCACAAAATGCCTGTAAATTGTATCAAACGGAGTGCGCTGATCAGGTGATGCCTTCGAAAAATGCGTTGTTAACCGACGTGAATTGCATAATGGGATGGAAAGCAAACAGCCAGTGGCGTTCGGCATGTTCGAAAAGTATTCTATAAAAATAGTCGGGAAAACTGAAAGAAGGTCTGGTCGTACCAATGCCCAGCAACTTTGGTTATCTATTTTATTGACCACGATGCTCGGGAGTTTCTGACGGGACTGACCAGGCATGCTATGCAGAAGCCAGTGAAATAAACTCGTATGGAGGCCATGCTTAAGAAGCACTCCATCCTTCTCAATATTATATGAGTCTTCATCTTCATATTCTACAGCTTCGCTGAAGTTGAGATCGCAGTCATCCTGCTCACACTCTTCCAAAGTTTTTTGAAGTATCAAGCGCTGCTGCATTTCACGAAACTCTCCACTAGCAGATATGCTCGAGCGTCCAAAGCAAGAAGGACGCGTGCGCAACATACCATGGTAAGACGTCTGCGCGGTGCCCGGGGACAAAAAAAATATTCTTCGAGGAAGACGCAGCAAATGGTTTCTGCACAGACGGGTGGAAGGAAGAGGGTGAGGTTATACTTCAAGCTTCACTCGCGAAGCATGTGCCTACCTCAAGAGCGAGCTGCACGAAAACGAGTCTGCGCGGCTGATCACCCGCATGCAGTAAGTGGGTCCAGTGGGACGTGCCGAAGAATTTCCGGGTGCGAAACCACAATAAGCCCTCCTCGGGTCGTCCAAAATTTTCTCTTCAAACCTCACGCAACGTCACCAGGACCAGTGCCATGATCTTGCAATCTCGTCGAGTAACGAGGAGTGATGTAAATATGGTGTCCGCGATCGCCCTTCAGGAAAAGCTCGGGCCCCGCGTTCAATTATCCGCCACAAATTTACGCGCTGAGCCCGCTTTCTGTGAGGTGGTATTCGTTGCATTCCCTTTACAAAGACTTCATTTAAGGACAGGGTGACGTAATTTTCTGACTAGCGCCCAGCGCGTGTCAGTATATATTCCTTGAGTTATAACCCATCGTTTCCGTCAATGAAATACCTCCCGCCGGTGTTTTTGCCCATCAGTGAATTTGCCCATAGGGGTACTCGTGCACACTCGCGGAGAAAGACCTCGAGCGAGCCTTGACCTTCGCCAGTTTTTTTTACATCCTCGGACAGCTAACGAGGAGCCCGACAAAGATGTTGGGACCGAATTTTGATTTACGTCCTCCGCGTGCCTCGCGGGGCCAAACACGATGGGGAATCTTTGCGCCATCAAAACGAATTTTCAAATCGGTCCCGACAACTTTGAAGCGCGGTTCGAGGGCAACGGGGAAAACCAGAGTTTTGTTCAGCACAAAAACCTCGGCTTTCTTGGCTTCCTTTCATCGTTTTTAAATAATTACGTCGCCCCTGTCCTTAATAAGTGTTCGTTATGATAGGATTGAGGATTATCATTCTTTCGTGAAAATAATGGTAATTAATTAAGTCATATTGTGATCGAATTTTACACACTGCCGACATACTCTAAAAAGCCTGTTGCCAACATCTCTGTGCAAATATTGTTTTTTGCACCGGGCGGGACGAGTCATTCTTAAGTTAATCCTTCCATATAAATTCTGAAGCGCGCCGCGAATATAATTTTTCGTTACCAGATAGAATTCACTTCTCGCATCTTAATTCCATTATTGAATAATCTTCATCATCACCATATCTACACCACTAAAATCTCAATTTGAAAATCCCAAACGGGTATCGGAGCTTTGCTCTCAGAGCTTCTCAGAATTTTTGGCAGCAGAAGCCAGGCTTTACGCCCATGAATTGCGCCCGCGTGGATGTCAAACCGATAAACAGGCGCCGCAGAAGTGTCGAGAGAGTACATGTATCACGTTTCAATGGACGCGGTAAGCATGGCGAAGCCGAGCAGGCGCGA
>Ga0209425_10005173_pt1 | contig 12917 bp, 23 predicted proteins | sample COG_05_FD_184749 | JGI IMG/M metagenome (GOLD analysis project Ga0209425, IMG submission 184749) | Pelagic Microbial community sample from North Sea - COGITO 998_met_05 (SPAdes) (version 2) | ecosystem: Environmental > Aquatic > Marine > Neritic zone/Coastal water | place: Helgoland, sampling... | reverse complement strand
ATTTACAACAAGAGGAACTCTTCTTGTGACTCCATCGAGCTCAGGGGTTGCTGTAACGATACCTGCGCCGGAACGAGTTAGTGATAAATTTCTCTCAGTACGTATTATGCCAGGATATTTAAACAACCATGGTGTAGGATCCTCTCCTAATTGTGCAGTTCCTACATGAGGACCGCCTTTCTCTGATTGTAAAGAGACTGCTGAAGCTAGAACAGTAGGTATATCGCTCATAGCAGAGGCCAGTTTGAAATCATTGGCTGGATTACGCAAGTCTGGGTCTGGCATCAACACTGTGATACCAGGCACAGCACTTGTTCTTTCTATAATAGATGCGTATAAGTCTCTCGGTAATGGATAACCTCCGTATGCTTCTACGATTTCTTCATCTAAGTCTACTATAAGAATATTCTCATTTTGTACTGGCTCACCAGATGTTATGAGATAGTCAAATACTTTTAGTTCTAGTATTTGTAAAGGGCTAGGATTCCATATAAGGAGTCCTAAGAAAATGGACATAAGTCCTAAGTTGAATAATTTGTTCATCCTAAAAATATATTGATAGTTGCGAAAGATAGTAACATAAATCCAAATACACATACTTGGACTATTGACATCCAAAAGATTTGTTTCATAGGATGTATATCTACTATTTTTTCTAGCATGCTTTCGCTAGGTGATAAGTTTACGACTTGTAAAAGTTTTTCTTGTTTCATTGTTGTGTGATTGTTATTGTTTTTGTACATTCTGACGTACAGTTAAAAGTTGCAGTGTAAGATTGATTCGTAGCACCAGACTGTGTTACGTCTACCTCATACCCAGTTGTATAGAATTGCATATTTGCTACGTGAGCTCCTGCTCCATATTGTGTTAAGTCTACTTCATTATCAGAGTTGTAAAAGAATATGTCTGCATCTTTATTGCCAGTACCATATTGAGTTACCTTAGCCGTGTTATTGTGCGCACCACCATTTCCATAAATATAAGAATTATGTTGGCCAGTCCCATACTGATTAACAGTGATATCAGAATCATCACCGAAAAAGAATATTTTGCTATATTTATTATTTCCTGTTTGAGTAGTTGAATAGACATTGTCGTCTCCTGAGCCTAAGGCTTCGGCATGATTGTCATTACCTGTTTGAGTAATAGTTACCGTATTATCGTCTTCGTCTTGGTCAATATAGGCATAGTTATCATTTCCGTCTATCGTTATAGTAGAGGAGTTTCCTATATTGTTTGACCATACAGTATACATTTTAACAGTATTACTATTACCTTCTACAGTACTGCTCCATACGGCATTTGTACAACTATGGGAACTATAAGAGGCTCCAGTTATCGTACCTCCTGAGTTTGCACCACAGAGAATGTAAGTAGCATTGCTATTTCCTACTTGTTTCGTAGTAATAGAATTGTTAGTTCCTTTTGTAGTTATTGTAAGAGTATTATCTCCTGCAAAACTAAGGGGACTGATTAATAATAATAACGTTATCGCCCGCACCATTTATACTTACCTCCATAATTACTCCTGCATTGTCAATATATAAATAAGTACCTGCATTTGTGTCGATACCTATATCGTAGTTGTTTTGTCCTTCATGTACAAAATAAATTACATCTCCTTCAACAAATGTGTAGGTTTGGTATACTGGATCAAATCCTGCAATAATGCCTTCAAGTTCTACTCCATTTAATTGAGAAGCCTGTGAGCTTTTCTTACTCGTAGTTTCTACTAATGCTAATAAGTCTACGAGAAACTCTACACCTAATAAATCAATGTCTAGTCTTGTGACTTCTTCATCTTCTTCGTCACATTCTTCTACTAATGCATCACAGTCTAAATCTGGGGCATCTTCGAAAAAATCTTTGTCTAGTTCGGCAGTCGGTGATACTCCTGCTTCTTGTTCTTCAACAGCTTGTACTACTTCTTGGGGCTTATTTACTATAAGCATATTGTCAATCATTCCAAGTGTGATACCGCCAAGCGTAACTTTAGGTGTTGGTCTTTGTTCGTATGTTGATACCATAGTAGCTTGAAAGGCTTCATTAAGAACCTCTACTCCTGCTGCTGTTGTTACTGTAATTTCTCCTGATGAGTTTCCGAATTCATCGGGAAGTAGTATAACGAGGCTTCTTCCTAGCTCGTCTACTGTTGTTGTGAAATCTGTCCCACGAATAGCTATCTGAGCTGTGGGAGTCTTTATGCTTATATTCTCTTTGTTCATTTTACCGAACTTTCCTGAAATAAACCTAGCTGTTCCAGACGCCATGTTGAGTGCCATTTTTGACTTGCTTGGGTCTGGGTCATAAATGTATTCATCTATGATTAATTTTGATTGTTCTGTGAGTCTTACAACTGAATTGTCTAAAAACTCAATGGCTAATCTGCCGTTTCCTGTTCTAACATCATCGAAAGGGAGGATATCTGACTGTAGTTCTGCAGTCAAAGAATTTCCAGAATCTCTTCTAGTTATCTCGCCGGTACCCCGTAATTCAGATATCTCTCCTATTTCAGTTGACAAGGCCGAAACACTAAAAAGTGCTAACAGCCAGATGCGCATTGGTCTACATTAATAGTACCATTTGATGTGGTAGATATTATGTTTGCAACGTTCGTACTTGTAGTATCAGTTTGATCTATGTTAATAGTATTCGAACTACCAGTTAACGCTACTGTAATAGCATGGTCGGCCGAACCTGTTTGGGTAGTGCTGATAGTATTACTATTACCAGAAATATCCCAACTATTTATACAACCCACAACTTCACATACACCAGTGATACTATTAGATGTACCAGTTATTGCAAAATCTTGATTACCTCCAGTAGCTGTTGCTGCAGCACCTTGAGTCCAGTTGAGAACATTGCTGTCTCCAACTGTTATGTAATCAAAGTCAGAGTTTTGTACATCACCGGTTGCTCCCACTGCAAGAGTTGCACTGTTAGAATCACCAGTAACGCTATACGTCCAACTAGATGAGTTGCCTTGCAGAATAGATGCTAAAAAGGAGTTAGTATCTCCAATCTGGTCTATGTCTACTGTCATAGATGTACCTGACAATGTTGCTCTTGAATTAGATGTACCAACTGTGTTAGTAGCACCTATTTGATCAATAGTCAATGTAAGGCCTGTACCTGTCTGGGTAATATAAATATCATTGTTCCCAGCGAACGCTCCAAAAGATAGACATATCGCGAATAGTCCTAGTATCTTTTTCATTCTATTTTTCTCCCAGGTTTGAGTAATTAAAATCCCAAACCTCTTTTTCGAGGCCTTGAACAACTAAACCGTATACAGCCGCTTCAATAGCAGCTCTTGTGGCGTGTCCAACAGCTTCGTTTTCCGTATAGCCACTTTCGATTTCGACAAGTTCCGTACCAAGTTCTATGAACCTGAATACATCGCCTCCACCTCCAGTAGACAATATGGTCTTTGTGGTTGTAACATTTAACAAGACTTCTCCTGTTTGAACTAATACTGCTCTTAATGTTACTGTAACGATATCTTCGCGATATTGATTTTTCATACCGATACCTAAGTATCGAGCACCGTTACCACCAGTTCTTATGTTAGTGTCATAACTAATTATTCCACCTTCAATAATCATTCCTGCATATAACAGGGGTTTTAAAATTGTTTTTGCATCACTGCCGCCACCGTAGTTTTCAAAGGTGGTTCGCACTAATTGTCTTTCTTTCGTAAGTCCATCCAAACCTGTTCTTTCTACAACTACAAACCAGTTACCTCTACCAGCATCTCTAAGTGCTTCGATTAGTATATGGTGTGGGCCTTGCGTCACTGCAGTACTGAAACTAGCAATGTTATCTCCACCTTTTCTTTGACCTGTTAAGTCATTGAACTGGTAGACGGCTACTATGGTTTTTTGGTTTGGGTATGGTAAATTCAGCAACTGCTCTGTAGCAGATGTCTGTATTACAGGACCTTGCGTACAGGCTAAGAAATCGCCATCGCAGTCCATATTTGATTGAGGCATGCCAATTACAGCACAGCCTTGTAGTATTAATAATATTGAGAGTAACTTAGCCGCTTGCACAATCTGAAAAACATCCACCAAACTGTCCTACTGGTATTACAATCGTAGTAGTAGAAAGTAGAACTCCATCCATCCATTCTTCGACAGTCAATGTAATATTGACGCCATCGTTCATCCAGATGATTCTATTTCCTTCTAACCAGATTTCTCCAAATATAGGATTTTCTAAGGTGCCTGGAGTATCATAATTAAATAAGGACTCCGAGATATCTTTCGCAAGTGTAGAGTAGATTCTACTTTCTAAGTTTCTTAGGAATTTTGCAAGTGTTGTGTTTTCAGCTTCTCTTTGAGCTTCGTCTAAAGCATCCTGAGCTTTTTGTGCTAGTGCTTCTTTTCTTGTTCTTTCTTGTTCATCAATAGTTAAATAGTGTGCAGATTGATTAATCCCACTGAAACTAGGTGAGCCAAATTTATGTACTAGTTCCGTTGCGTTTACTGTCGTTGCTAGTACTACTAGTGTTATTACGCTTTTTTTCATTTTCTTTCATTTGTAAAACAGTGTTTACCTTTTGCTGTAAACGAATCATATCGTTGTCGAGCATACGTATTTGGTCTATCAGCTTTATTAGTGCGAAATGCATTTCTTTTATTGCTGGCCCAATCACGTTTGTCATTGTGTTCCAGACATAATATACGAAATATCCAAGTCCCACCATTGCGACTACAGGGAAACCAAATTCTTCAACATAAAATACTACAGTTTCCATTAATCTCTCCTGACGTCTAGTTTTCCATCCTCTACGAAATTTTCTGCTCTAGCAATTCTATCTAAATCTGGTGTAAGTTCTAGAGCGCTACTTACACTAGTGTCTAATCTAATCATATCATTATTCATTGTTTTAATTCTGGTTACGAGACTTTCGGTAAAACCTTTTAGTGTACCTATCTGTCCAACTACTCCAGACATTATCTGTTTCATGATTATAAATATAAAAACTCCAGCTGCCAAAGCCCCTGCAATAGGGGCTCCTAGGTCAGCTATTAGACTAAAGGCCTGTTCCATTTACCAAACATAACTTAAAGAAACAAGTTGTTCCTCTTCGTAAACTGTAAAGTTTACTTTTAGTTTGTTTGACATATGATACTTCATTTTTAATCCGTACATGTCTAAATCCATAGTATCAGACATGTGCATGACTTCCATACCCCATTTTCCAAGGTCTAGTACGTCAAAACCTAATTCCAAATATTCAGAATCGGTGTCCATATCTTTAAACCACGTAGCGTTAACTTTCCAAAAGTCTACGCCTACATAGGTTTCCTCAAAGCTTGGTACTGTCTTGTCTAGATAGTCATATTTAATATAACCTAAGTCTAAACCTAACCAACCCATTTGAGTATGTTTTCCAACCCACATGCTAGTTTCTATATCTGTCTCTTCTGTTAACTTTACGTTACCTAAGAATAGTCCAGTATAAAAACCGTTATCGGTATCAAACATAATATTCTGTTGCCAACTTGGGTCACCTTGAGTCTGGCTTACGCCTCTCCAAATGTAATCTGTGCCAACTGTTGAGTCTGTCGACCAGCCTGCTGATACGAACATAGGTACTGCTATAAGCAGTGATAATAGTTTATTCATATTAGAATCCTACTGATTGACCACAGCCACAGGCTGCAGTCGCTTGTGGATTAACGAATTTGAATTCTTCGTTAAGTCCATTTACTTGGTAGTCCAAAACTACCTCTGAAAGATAAGCATATGACATAGAGTCGATTATTATTTTGATATCACCTTTATAATACGTGTAATGGTCATGGTAACCGTTCTTAACGCCATCATCAGCAAAATCAAAGACGTACTCGAAACCAGCACAACCGTTTGGACGCAGAGCGATAAAAAAGTGATCATTCCCTTCTTGTGTTGCTCTTTCCAAAAGTTTTTCATATGCTATATCCGTGACTTTCATTTAAGTTATTAGTTTAAAGACTTTCGGCAGTCGTCCTGCCTTCATCAGTCTGTGAAATTTTTTCCACATTCTTATCCTCCCAGTTTTGTATAGCACTTTTAATGCTACCTTCTGCTAGAACGGAACAATGTAATTTGATAGGCGGTAAATCAAGTGCAGTCGCAATGTCCTTGTCTTTGATTTCCTTAGCTTCTTGTATTGTCTTACCTTTCAACATCTCTACAAACATAGTAGAGGATGCAATAGCAGACCCACAACCATACGTCTTAAATTTGACGTCTACGATTATGTCCTGCTCATTTAATTTTAATTGTAACTTCATGACGTCGCCACATGCTGGGGCTCCTATCATTCCTGTGGCTACAGCGGGGTCTTTTGGATCGAACCTGCCCACGCTAAATTGTTTTGGACTTGCCAAAACATCGTAAAACCTTTTAGTTACTTCCTTGCTGTACAACTTTCTTAATTCCTAATACATAGTTTTCTGCGCAGTCCTCTGCCCATGACTCACTATGTCCTGGATATAGCTCTTTGGCTATATGTTTATCTTTCTTGTAAAAATTACATCCGTACACTCCATTTTCCAGGAATGTTTCTGCACTCTTTTTCTCGTGCATATAATTACTTAACAACATTATCATCCTCCTTTAAAAGTTTCTCCATAAGTTTTCCATAATTACCTTGTCCGAAAGGTAGTTCTGAATTAATTTGTACATTTGTCTGATTCTTGATATTTGATGCTTTTGCCTTCTCAAGTTCTGTCATAGCCTTCATTTCGTCTACACGCATTTTATGTGCCATTACGTATAGATCGGCTAGATCTTTGTTTGTATAGATTTGTGATTCTTCAGCTTCTTCAAGCTTCCGTTCTATTAGGTCGTCTAGTGAGTTTGCTAGTTTGAATCGATTGCGATAACCAGTGTCCAGATAGACTTGGTCTATATATGCTTTTATTTCTCGTTTGTTTAACATTTCCGAGACTTTAGCTGTGTCCATTTTTAGACGGGCGCAAACTGCTGGGACATTACCAACCTCTAAATAAGTATTAGCAATGGTTAATCCCTCTGGAGACATCTTGGTTGCGATTTCATTCTTCATATGTGAATTATATCAAATTTTCGAGGGGGTGTCAAGAATTATTTTTGTTGGGTATATGGGGAAGACCCCGTGGTTCGAGCATATACTAAGCTTCCTTTGAAGTCCGTGTAAGAGAGTATCATTATGATACGCCAATGGCCCTTTTACCGAATAATTAAAATCTCTTAAAGTTGTACATGTGGAGGGGCTATTAGAAAAAAAAATTTTTGATGTCTAATATCCCCCCTGTATAAAAATTGTACAGCTGTATAAAATTTAGACAGCTGAAACATGGGTTTTTAACTGCATATTTAACCTTGAAATAATCAAATTAAATATTCATTTCACTATGAAAATGAACTATAATTAGTTATATCAGATTGATAGGCACTTTGAGAACTGAATCATAAAGCCACTCCAAATAAGATTGAGAAGGAGAATCCACTAGGAAAAAGAGCATGAAATATAGCTGGGAGGTGTAGGTGTAAATGCACTTCTGAATAAATATCAATCAATCAAAAATAAAACATTACAAGGAGAATTATTATGGACTTAGATATTTTAATTGATTCAAAAGAATCTGAATTAGAATTGTTGAAAGGTGGTTGTATTGAGAAATATAACCAAACATTAAAAGAGCTAGAGGAACTTCTAGCTAAATTAAAAGAGGTGCAAAATGCATGAACGAATGAGAATGAAACTCTTAAAGATAAAGCACGAACTCGAAAGGGAACGAGCCAAGATAAGAGAAGAAAAAGATTTATTCATTATGAAGATTGGGAAACAATCTAAGATGACACAGAAAATAGGTAAGCAATTAAAGGCTTATCAACATTCTATTAATCAGCTTAATGGAAAAATCAGAACTTTAAAACAATGGTTAGCAAGATGAATAAGTTAATCATTGTTTTGGCTTCAATGGGTTGCCTAGCATTTATAATGTTAGGCTTCTCATGGGGAGAGGATTTATTAACTAAGGAATACATCACACGCTTTGATCTACTCATACTATTTTTTTCAGGTATGGGAACGATATTGTGTGTAAATGTATTGTTCTTAATTGATGATTATAAGGCTAACAGCGAGAGCCTTTTACAATCTCGCAATTTATGGAGAGACTAAATGTCTTTAATTAATAAAAAGGAAACGCCTAAACCTAAAACATGGGCGAAATTAACCAAGACTGAGAAAGCTAATCTCATTAGAACTAATACTAAGTTAGTATTAAAAGATATTGAGAGAAGCCCTCACGAGGTGCTAAATGAATTAGCAATTCATTTTGGCGTAGGTATTCAATCTTGAACGCCTTAAACAATCAACACAAGCGAATTATCGCTTGTGTTGTTGATACTGAATGTTGTTATAAAAATACTAATACTCATGGATTGGTTTTCCACTTTGGGGCAGTATTTGGAGACATCACGCAAGAGCATACTTTTGAAACTTATAATATGGATTATTACGTTGAAGAAGTAATTACAAATATTGAGAACGCTTACTTTAAGAAAAAAGGAATGTTCAAACAATATAACGAGGTATCTGAAGAATGGGAACTTGTCGAGGGGTGGATATACAATATCAATCCTATGTTTCAAGAAGCTCAAAAAGATGCTTTTAAAAATCCTCATAAGGTTAAGAAATGGAAAGAAATCATGAGAGAATTTAATCGTGAATTGATTACAAGAAATGTTGATTACATCACTTCTTATAATTATAACTTTGACATTGGAAGCAATAGAAAAGTTGGCACTATTAGATTAACTCAAAATCAGCTTTCAGATAAAGGTTTCTATATGCCTAGAGGAATTGAGCATTTTGACTTAATGGAAATATCAGCTATTTGTTTAGCTAATAGAACATTCAGAACGTGGCTCAATTCTTTAGACCAAGAGGACAAAGAAAAAATGCTAACAGCTAAAGGTAATAAATCTTATTCAGCACAAACAATGTTGAGATACTTATCAAAAGATTTATATTACATTGAGCAACATACAGCATTGAGAGACGCTTTATGTGAATTTAGATTATTAATGGAATTGTGGAAAGGTAATAAATCAATTATCAAAAAGCATTTTGTTAATAATGTTCAAGGTGTTTCAAGGTCTGATTTTGAAAATGGGGTTTCTGTAAAGCAATCTCTAATCAATAGGACTAAGAGAGCCAAAGGCAAAAAGGCTAAGAGCGTAAAATCTAAGCAATTAACATTAAACTTAAAAGGGGGTAAATAATGGTTAAGCAATTAGAATTAGATTTAAAAGTTAAGGGAGAATTTCCTTATACTGATGAAGCGAGTTATCGTAGAGACTTGATAAAAGATGTTAAAAGGCAAAGAACTTTGCCTAAACATCTTAAAAACTTATCAAGCGAAGCGATTAAGAACTTAAGATTTATATTTAGAGGTAGGTTTTAAAATGACTTATCGACAAATGCAAAATCGACATCATCTAAAAACGTGGTTATCAGTCAACGCTGATAACCTCGTTATGTGGGTTGGGATATGCTTTGTATTCTTAGGACTACAAGGCATTTATCCTATACCAAGTGAAACAGGTATTACCTTAATTACGATTGGCAATATTTCAATATTCATTTCAGCAATCTATAAAGAAAATGTAGAACTTGCTCTAATAACTATTGTTATGGTTGTTGCTCAAATATCACAGGTGCTTTCATGAACTTATTAAAAAATGAATGTGGAGCGAACATTGAGAGATTTTATAATCTCACGCCTACTATCTATATTTATGATATTGATGGAACGCTTGTTAATTCTAGTCATAGGCATTTATCTAAATCTGATGGCTCAATAGACCTTGAAGCATGGAGAAAAAATTCCACGAGGTTATTAATTGAGCAAGATGATTTAATGCCTTTATCTGTCCAATGCAATCAGCATTATAAAAATGGCGATATGGTTATTTTATGTACTGCTGATGTTATTCCTGTTGGTGGTGTTCGCTATCAATGGTTAATTTCAATGGGGATATTATTTGATAAATTAATATCAAGACCTGTTGACTGTATGACTAGCGATTGGATATTAAAGCAAAATCAATTGGCATATCTTTATAGGTTAAGACCTTATGCAAAATGCGATAAGGTTTTCTATGATGACAATGTTAATAATCTAAAGGCAATAGCTGAATTAGGTAAGCAATATAATCAAGCTACCTATTGTTATGAGCCTTATGAGAATGGGGCATTGTATCGTGCATATTGATAAAGAGGAAATCTTAGAGGGCGAGAAATCGCCCATTCCTAAAAAACTAAGAGTTAAAATTCCTTGTATGTCGTGCAATGGGCGAGGGCAATCAATTAATATTAATGGAGATTATTTAATTGATGACTGCTTGGCTTGTAATGGCTTTGGATATTTTGAAGAATAATAAATCCTTGTAATGTTGGATTTTTGATCGGAATGGGTTGAGAGAAATCTTGATCCATTCCGATTTTTTTTCAGATCAAAATGATAGTAAGCACTTACTATAAATGATAATCATTCTCATTTGGAAAATTTAAAAATTTTTTTATATGCGCCGAAGGCGCCGACCAGTGCAGTAACGAAACGATGTGACGTGGACCTGCGCCGGACAGTGCAGTAACGAAACGATGTCAGTGTCTACATGAAGCCAGCGGCGCCCATTATAACACAAATCTTGGTCGGGGTCAAGGATTATTTTCACTTTTTTGAAAAAACTTTTGGGACATTAGTCTACTTGGCCAGCCCCGCTGCAGCGATAGTGAGTACTTACTATCATTTAAAGGCAATAAAAAACCCACCGAAGTGGGTTTCGACTTTTGTCACTTTAGCTGAAGAGTTTTGCTAAGCGAACAATTGTTTCTTTGTTTGCTCTTTCTAAAGAGTTGAGGTGTCCGACAGTTGTTCCGATTTTCTCTTCTAAAGCACGCACTAATGCGACTTTTGTTGGTTCTGCTTTTTTAGCGACTTTTGTTGTTTTTGCTTTTTCCATTTTGTTTCTCCTAAATATGGGTATATTATACAGACTTTGGTCGGGGTTGTCTATACCTACAGCGAAAATAATTCAATTATTTTAAGGAACTTTTGTCGACTTTGGCAAATCGCGCCGATTTTATCACACTCTAGGAAAATTGTCAATAGTTTTTTCAAAAATATCGTCAGAAATTATAATCTTACGAGTCTAGTTGGCGAAAATTTGCACAAACCCACTAAAATGGGCACTTCAGACGACCAAAAACCTGTAAAACCCCGTAGCGGGGGCGCCGAAGTGCCAAAACGAAGTGCAAAAGTGATGCTATCTGCGCCAAAGTGCGAAAACGAAGTGCTAAAACGATGTTTTTACGAGCTAATCCTATTTTAACACACTTTGGCGGGGTTGTCAATAGTTATTTTGCGTTTTTTGGGGAAATTTGGGGAAACCCCGAGCAGGTTTCGCGTCCCGGCCCCCGAAGTATTTGCTGATAAATTACAAATAATTCGCTGTAATTGTTGACAGACTTATACAAAGCGCGTATAATATACATATTATGAAAAAGAGAGAACAAGAGATAACCCCAACATTACTGCAAGATAACGCTTTAGAGTCTAAAGGAATTGCAAAGTATTTTTGGAAAGTTATTGACATTCTTGATGACATTGAGTATAATATATTTATAAACAAAAACAAACAAACATTAAAGGGCAAAAACATGGCAACAACAGTTAAAAATTACACAGATGAGATGGTAGCACAAATGGTAGAAGCTTACACAGCAGAACCAAACAGAGACACTGTCGACTCATTAGCACAGCAATTCGGCAAAACTACAAGAAGTATCATTGCTAAATTATCAAGAGAGGGCGTGTACCAAGCACAACCGAGAACAACTAAATCAGGCGAACCTGTAGTATCTAAAGCAGAACTCGTCAGTGCAATTGCTTCTCACTTCGACATTGAAGTACCGACTCTAGTGAAAGCAGGCAAGCAAGACTTACAGAAGTTAGTTGACGCAATCAATTCCTAGTGGAACTCGTAGGAATGGTGGGGTTCATAATTGCACTCCACCTCCTAATGAGATTTATTGAGTGGGTTAGTCGCCTATAGACTGGAGTGATGACCTAATCATCACATTTTAAAGTGGCAACTGGAAAGCAGGAAGTGACTACGGAAGCACATCTAAAAAGAAAGTAGCAAGTTCGACTCTTGTCCTAACTTTCCGAAGGTTCATTCGAATTGAACTGCCACCTTAAAATGTAAAGTATTTTCAAGTTCTCCTAAATAGTTCTTGACAAATGGTAAGAAAGTCTGTATAATATACTTATATTTAGAAAAGAAGAAAACTTTAAATTAGATACCCCGTTGGGACTGAGTTAAAGAATTTGCTACCAAGTAGTAAATAAATCAAAATTCTTCTTGACAAATGGTTAGACATTGAGTATAATATATATTCAGAAACAAAGAAAAGAACATTAAATCGCAAAAATTAATGTTTCAGCAGTGACCCACCCAGACTCCTTCGGGATTGAAAGTGGTAGCGAAAAAATAAACGAGAGTTCTTTTCTACTATGGTGATTGGTCAAGCACGGACACACCTTAAAAAGCAAGGACTCGACATTGTCTTATGTATCGCAAGTATAGTCGTAAAACAAGGGAAGCGAACCGGCAGTACAATATGTGCCGAGAGGATGGAAAAACGCAGTATTCGATAAATCTACTGTAAGCCACGCCCAGCGATTCAGCTTTAGCTGTCAAAGGGAGAGTAGGATTACCTAAGAATGTAGTGATAAGTAGTGCTGTAGTTGCCACCATTGAGTGCTGAACTGAACAGCGAGAGCATATCGTAAAAACGGAAAGGACAGCATAGTCGTAAGAGTAATTCCTAAACAAGACTTTTCGACAGGTAATTGACGCGTAGA
>Ga0209425_10005169_pt1 | contig 12920 bp, 11 predicted proteins | sample COG_05_FD_184749 | JGI IMG/M metagenome (GOLD analysis project Ga0209425, IMG submission 184749) | Pelagic Microbial community sample from North Sea - COGITO 998_met_05 (SPAdes) (version 2) | ecosystem: Environmental > Aquatic > Marine > Neritic zone/Coastal water | place: Helgoland, sampling... | reverse complement strand
TTTCAAAACATCAAAAGAAATATTTTCATTATTTTTAAAATTAAAAAAACTAAAAAAAACAATAATTTTTGCAACTCATAATAGAGAACTTGCCAACAGAGCTGATTACAAGTTGCTTATTTCTAATGGTGATATAAAACGAGTTGATGCACGTTAGTGACAAAAATTTTAACAATATAAAAATACATACTCAGTACTCAATTTGTGAAGGGGCTATAAAAATTGACGAATTAGCTGAATATTGCAAATCCAATAAAATTAAATCTATAGGTCTAGCCGATAGTTATAATTTGTGCGGAGCTTTGGAATTTTCTGAAAAAATGTCAAAAATAGGAACCCAGCCTATAATTGGCACTCAAATAAATCTTCGTGCTCACAGCATTTTTGGAAAAGTAACCTTATACGCAACTTCAGAACAAGGTTATAAAAATTTAACTAAATTATCCTCACTAAGTTATATAAAAAGCAAAGAAATAGAAGAACCATCTTGTGACGTTAATGATTTAATTTCTAACAATGAAGATTTAATTTTATTAACAGGTAATTACTATAATTTTTTTGGAAAGTTATTTTATGCCAACAAAATGAAAGATTTTGAAAAAACAATAACTTCTTTAAAATTTAATTTTAAAGATAGACTGTATTTAGAAATTCAAAGACACGGTGAAAATGAGGAGAAGAACTTTGAAAACCATTTGTTAAATTGCTCTAAAACTTTAAATATTCCCTTAATTGCAACACAAGAAGTTTTTTATTTAAATAGTAATATGTACGAAGCTCATGACGCACTTACTTGTATAGGTGAAAAAAAATTTGTAGATGATAAAAGTAGATTCAAATATAATAATCAACATTATCTAAAAAAAAATGAGGAACTTTTAAGATTATATTCAGATATACCGGAAGCACTAGAAAATAATTATAATTTTCATTTAAGATTTAATTTTAAACCAAAGAAATCAAAACCAATATTACCCTCCATTGCAAACGATCAAAATAATTCTCCGGAGGAAGTGTTGATTAAATTAGCTAATGAAGGTTTAGCTAATAGAATAAAAAATTTTATTTTAAAAAGAAATTCAGAAAAAACGGAAAATCAAATTAAAAGTTTATATAGAGATAGACTTACTCATGAGCTTAATATTATTAATTCTATGGATTATGCTAGTTATTTCTTAATTGTTTCTGATTATATTAAATGGGCAAAAAAAAACTCTATACCAGTTGGTCCTGGCAGAGGTTCTGGCGCCGGTTCACTCGTTGCGTATTGTTTAGATATTACAGATTTAGACCCAATAGAATTTGACTTAATTTTTGAGAGATTTTTAAATCCAGACAGAGTCTCAATGCCTGATTTTGATATCGATTTTTGTGAGGAAAAAAGAGATCAAGTTTTTGAATATTTAAAAAGAAAATATAAAGATGGTGTTGCTCATATAATTACATTTGGTAAATTAAAGGCCAGGATGGTTCTCAGAGATGTTGGTAGAGTTCTTGGTTTACCTTATGGTCATGTAGATAAAATTTGTAAAATGGTTCCTTTTGACCCGTCAAGGCCACTAACATTACAAGAGTCAATTGATAGAGAACCGAGATTCAAAGAGGAAGTTAGAAACAATAAAAAAGTTAAAAAACTTTTAGATTTATCTTTACAACTTGAGGGGCTTAACCGAAATATGGCAACTCATGCTGCTGGAGTAGTAATTGCAGGAAATAAATTATCTGAACAATTTCCACTGTATGTAGATCATAGCTCTAATTTAATTTTACCATCAACTCAATACGATATGTACTCATCTGAAAATGCTGGATTGGTAAAATTTGATCTACTAGGTTTAAAAACACTAACTGTAATTGATAAAACTATAAAAAGATTAAAATTAAAAAATACAAATCTAAATATAAGTAAAATTAATCAAAATGACGAAAAAGTTTTCTCACTTCTTTCAACTGGTGAAACGACAGGTTTGTTTCAACTTGAAAGTGCTGGAATGAGAGATGCTATAAAACAAATGCAGCCAAACAAATTTGATGATATTATAGCTCTTGTAGCTTTATATAGACCTGGACCAATGAGTAATATTCCAATTTATAATGATTGTAAAAATGGAATAAAAGAACCTGATTACATTCATCCAACTTTAAAAGAAATATTAAAACCTACTTATGGAATTATTATTTATCAAGAGCAAGTGATGCAAATTGCCCAGATATTAGCAGGTTTTACAGCTGGTGAAGCTGATATTTTAAGACGTGCTATGGGAAAAAAAAAGAAAGCTGAATTAGATAAACAGAAAGAAAGATTTATAAATGGAGCTTTAAAAAACGGTATTGCAAAAGATGTAGCTAATTTTGTGTTCACTAAAATAGAACCTTTCGCTCAATATGGTTTTAATAAAAGTCATGCTGCAGCTTATGCTTTAATTGCCTACCAAACAGCATATTTAAAAACTTATCATAAAGAAGATTTTATAGCTGCAACTATGTCAACTGAGTTAACCAATACCTCTAAACTTAGAGAATTTGTTGAAGAACTAAAAAGATTAGATATTGAAATTATTAGACCGTCTATAAATAGATCTTTTGCAGAATTTAAAGCTATAGACGGTAAACTTTTTTATGGCCTTGGGGCAATTAAAAGTGTTGGATTTGAAGCCATTTCGAACATTTTAAAAGAAAGAGAAAAAAATGGAAAGTATAAAACTTTAGCTGATTTTATTAATAGAGTTGATGCAAAAGATGTAAATAAATTACAATTAGAAGGCTTAGTAAAGAGCGGAGTTTTTGATGAATTTGATAATGATAGAAATAAAATTGTAAATTCAATACCAAAAATAATACAACAAATTAAAAATATAAATGATGATAAAGAAAATCATCAATCAAGCCTTTTTGAAGGCCAAGACAACTCACATAAAGAATTTGATTTCCTGCCTCATAAACCTTGGAAACAAAAAGAACTTTTAACAGAAGAATTTAAGTCTTTAGGTTTTTATTTATCAGATCATCCACTCAATGAATATGAAGAGGTATTCAATCAATTAAAAATAACTACATTTAATCAGTTTATTGATAATAATGAGAATGAAGGATTAGTAGCAGGAACTATTATGTCGATAGTAGAAAAAAAGAGTGCAAAAGGAACTCCTTATGGAATAGTAAAATTTAGTGATATGAAAGGTGAATTTGAACTTTTTCTATTTGCTGAAATACTTATTTCTAATAGAGATAAGCTTAAAGAATCAGAATCTTTTGTATTGACCTTGCAAAAAGATAGAATTGTAAAAGACTCTACAAGGAAAAGGATTAACGTTAGAAAGATATTGAGTTTAGATGAGGTTATTAATAAACCTTACACGAAAGTAACAATCGAATTGAAGAATAACTATAATTTAAGTGAAATTAGCAAACTTTTATCAGTTAATGGAGAAACAGAAATTAATTTAGTTCTAAAAGATCAAAAAAAAAACGCTCATTACTCTCTTAAAAATAATAGAAAATTCGATTTAAAGGACCTTAAAGCCCTTAAAGCTAAGGAATACGTAGAAAAAATAACTTTTTAGAGTGTTGATTTTTTAGCCTGTTTGTATATATCAATGAGTAATTTCGCACACAGTTACAAGGGCATAGCCCTACCGGTCCATTAAATTGGAATTACTGTGGTGGATAAACCGGAAAATTTATGAATGTACCAAAAGTAGATATAAAACAATTATTAGAAGCAGGGGTGCACCTTGGTCACAAGACATTAAGGTGGAATCCAAAAATGAAGAAATATATTTTTGGAGAAAAAAATTCAATACATATAATAGACTTAACCCAAACTGTTGACTTTATTAAAAATGCTTTACTTCAAGTGCATAAAGTAATTTCAAGCGGAGGAAAATTACTTGTAGTATCCACTAAAAAACAAGCATCAGAACAAGTAAGTGAACTAGCCCAAGAGACAGGTCAATATTTTGTCAACTATAGATGGCTAGGCGGAATGCTTACCAATTGGAACACAATACAGAATTCAATTAAAAGATTAAAAAAATTAAATGAGCAGCTTTCTAAGGAAAATCTAGGTTTTACAAAGAAAGAAATTTTAAAGTTTGGAAAAGAAAAAGAAAAACTACAAAGATCTCTAGGTGGAATAGCTGAAATGAAGAAAACACCTGACTTAATTTTTATTATTGATACTAACATTGAGTCATTAGCTGTTGCTGAGGCAAAAAAATTAAGTATACCAATAATAGCTGTATTAGATACTAATTCAGATCCCACAGGTATAGATTTTCCAATTCCTGGGAATGATGACGCAAGAAGATCAATAAATCTTTATTGTGAATTATTAAAAGATACGATTAAAGATGCAGAAAAATTTATTAAGGGCACAGAAGAAACAGTAGAAAATAAAAAAAAACCTGAATTACAACAAAAATAATTCTTAAAATTACCCAATGTCAAATAAAGATTTATTAGAAAATATAAAAAGACTTAGAGAAATGACTGGCGTTGGTTTTAAAGATTGTAAAATAGCTCTAGATGAAACAAAAGGTGATTTAGAAAATTCAATTGAATTTTTAAGAAAAAAAGGAATTGCTAAAGCTTCAAAAAAAATGAGCAGAACAGCTTCAGAAGGATTAGCTTTAGCCAGAGAAGAAAAGGGTCAAATTTCAATTATAGAAATAAATAGTGAAACAGATTTTGTAGCAAAAAATAAAGATTTTATAGATTTCTGTAAGGAGTTGTCAGATATTAATTTTAGTTCAAAAGGTGATATTGATAAATTAAATGAATCAAAAATGTCTAATGGAAATTTGGTTAAGGATAATTTAGTTAATCTTATTGCTAAAATAGGCGAAAAAATCACAATTAGAAGAACTAAATTTTTTGATACCTCGGTTGGATCTAATTATTTTTACGTACATTCAGCTATAGAAAAAAATATTGGTAAAATAATTTCTGTGGTAAAATTAGATGGGATTACAAAAGGAAAAAATGAGGAAATTGGAGGAAAAATAGCAATGCATATTGCAGCTTCAAATCCTTTAGCAATTAATAAAGAAGACATTGATAAAACAGTAGTTGAAAAAGAGTTAGAAATAATTAAAGCTGAAATAACTAACTCAGGAAAACCTGTCGAAGTAGCTGAAAAAATTTCTAAAGGAAAAATATCAAAATTTTTAAACGACAACTCTCTTTTAAATCAGATATGGATTATGGATCCTAAAAAGAAAGTTTTAGACATATTAAAAGAAAACTCTTTAGAAAAAGAAATCAAAGTTTTAGATTTTGTCAAATATAAAGTTGGAGAAGGAGTTTAAAAAGTGAGTAGTGAGTTTGATGAGAGTAATTATTCATCTAAAATGGATAAAAGTATTCAATCTTTAAAAAAAGATATTTCAACATTAAGAACGGGTAGAGCAAATACAAATATGCTTGATACTATTAAAGTAGACGTTTACGGACAATTAATGCCTATAGAACAACTTGCGACAGTTAGCGTTCCTGAAGCTAGATTAATATCAATTCAGGTATGGGATAAAGCTAATACAACTCTTATAGAAAGCACGATACAAAAATCTGAATTAGGAATTAATCCCCAAACTGACGGTCAAATAATAAGATTAAGAATTCCAGATTTAACAGAAGAGAGAAGAAAAGATTTAATTAAAGTTCTTAAAAATATGGGTGAAAAAGGAAAAGTTGCTATTAGAAATATAAGAAGAGAAGCCAACGAAGATTTAAAAAGAAAATTAAAAGATAAAATAATTTCTGAAGATGATAACAAAAATTACGAAAAAAATATTCAAAAACTTACTGATTCAAACATAGAAAATATTGAAAAAATTTTAAATGATAAAGAAAAAGAGATAAGTCAGATATGAACAAACTCAACCATGTCGCCTTTATCATGGATGGCAATGGTAGATGGGGGATAAAAAAAAGTAAAGGAAGAAATTTTGGTCATCTTCAGGGCGTTGAAACAGTTAAAAAAATTGTAAAAAAATCAATACAATTTAAAATTCCAATTGTAACTTTTTACGTCTTTTCTTCTGAAAATTGGAAGCGTCCGAAAAAAGAAATATCATTCTTATTTAAATTAATAAAAAATTATTTTTTGAAAGAAATAGAAAGTATCATTAATCAAGGTATTAAAATAAATATTTTAGGTGAAATTCATAAATTATCTTATGATATTAAATCAACTTTAAAAAAAACAATTAAACTTACTAAAAAAAATAAAAAGATTATTATTAATTTAGCAATAAATTACGGCGCAAAAAAAGAAATTATAAATGCATTAAAGAAAACAACAAAAAAATTAACTATTAAGAATTTTGAAAAAAACCTTTATACTCAAAATATGCCAAATCCTGATATTTTGATAAGAACAGGCGGACACCAAAGATTAAGTAATTTTATGCTATGGCAGTTAGCATATGCAGAATTGTTTTTTTTGAATAAGTTATGGCCAGATTTTAATACTAAAGACTTTAAAAAAATAATTAAAAAATTTAAAAAAACTAAAAGAAATTATGGAGGAATATGATTTCAAAAAATTTAAAAAAAAGATTTGTTACATCTATTGCCTTGCTTTTATTGATTGCTTTAATTTTTAGTTACAACCTAATTTTGATTTATAGTTTAATTGTAATAGGAACGTTATCAATTTTAGAATTTTTAGACATTACAAAAAAAACAATTACAGGTAAATTTTATTTATTTCTCTCTAATTCTTCTTTTATAATTTATATTTGTTTTTTTTGTTTAATATTTTTCTTTTTTTCCAATTTAATTCAATTAAAAATAATCTTATTTTCTATCTTACTAGGCTGTATAGCATCTGACATAGGTGGATATTGTTTTGGAAAAATATTTAAAGGACCCAAGTTAACAAAAATTAGCCCAAAGAAAACAATAACGGGTGCTTTTGGATCATTAATTTTTTCTATTGTATTAATGTCTGGTTCAATATTTTATTTTACAAAAAATTTTAGTTACTTAATTTTAATTTTGGCTTTGTTAACCTCAATATCTTGTCAACTGGGCGATCTTTTTTTTTCATTTTTAAAAAGAAAAGCAAAAATTAAGGACACTGGAAGTTTTTTACCTGGTCATGGCGGTATTTTGGATAGAATAGATGGAATTCTTTTTGGTGTTCCCGTAGGATTAATTTCATTAACATTATTATTTTAAAATGAAAAAGTTTATTTCAATACTTGGATCAACAGGATCTGTAGGGCTAACAACACTCAGTATTATTGATAAAAAAAGAAATTTATTTAAACCATATTTATTTTCTGCAAATAAAAATTACTCATTGATTATTGCTCAAATAAAAAAATATAATCCTAATTATTTCATAATTAATGACATAAAAACTTTTAAAAAGATAAAAGAAAAATTCAAGAACAGTAAAACAAAAATACTAAATAATTTTGATTTAATAAATTCCACAAAAAAATCAGATATAACTATTTCAGCTATTCCTGGTATTGCGGGACTAGAACCTACAATAATTCTAATTAAATCTAGTAAAAAAATTTTAATCGCAAATAAAGAGTCAGTAATTTGCGGGTGGAATATTATAAAAAAACTAGCATCAAAACATAGAACTAAGATAATTCCGATAGACTCAGAACATTTTTCAATTTACAAATTGTTAAAAAATCACAAGTTTAACGAAATAAAAAAAATTTTTATAACAGCATCTGGAGGCCCTTTCGTAGGATACAAGATAAAACAACTTAAAAATATAAATCCAAAAAAAGCATTAAAACATCCAAAATGGAAAATGGGTCAAAAGATATCAATTGATTCCGCCACATTAATGAATAAAATATTAGAAATTATTGAGGCAAAAAAAATATTTGAGATCCCAGATAAAAAAATTGATATTTTAATTCATCCTGAAAGTTTAGTTCATGCAATAGTTCAATTTAAAAATGGTTTGACCAAAATGATTTATCATGAAACGTCTATGATCATTCCAATTGTCAATGCAATTTTTGATGGAAAATTAAATATCGAAGACTTTTACAAAGATAAAACAAAAAGAAAAAATAATTTTCAAAATTTAAGTTTTAAAAAAGTGAGTAAAGAAAATTTTCCTATGATTGCCTTAAAATCCAAAATTAATGAATACCCCTCCACGCCAATCATTATTAACGCTTCTAATGAGGTTTTAGTCGATCACTTTTTAAGAAAAAATATGCCTTTTTTAAGTATTTTTAAAATCATTATGAGCATTCTGAAAGATAGAAATTATAAAAAATATGCTATAAGAAAAGCCTATAATTTTAATCAAATAAAGAAAATAGATCAATGGTCAAGAACAATTACATTAAAAAAAATATCTGCTAATTATGCATAAAATTATTCTCGCAATATGTGTCTTTTTTATCAACTTTCAGTCTCTTAGTGCAGAGATCATTAAAGATATTAAAATTTCTGGAAATAAAAGAATTAGCAATGAAACTGTAAAAGTTTATGGCAAAATCGATTTAAATAAAGATTACAACGAAGTACAATTAAATAATATTTTAAAAGATTTATACTCAACTAATTTTTTTGAAGACGTTAAAGTTAATTTAAATAATAATATTTTAACTGTCACTTTAAAAGAATATCCCGTTGTAAGTCAGGTATTGCTACTAGGAGAACCGAACAAAGGAATCAAAGAAACAATCAAAAGCCTTATAAGTACAAAAACAAATTCATCTTTTATTCGATCAAATATATCTAAAGATATTGAGATTATAAAAAAATTGTATTCATCAATAGGCTATAATGACAGTAATGTTGATATTAAAATTAGAAATATAGATGAAAAAAATTTTGATTTAATCATAGATGTTGAAAAAGGAAATTTAACAAAAATCAGTTCAATCAATTTTATCGGGGATAAAAAAATTAGAGATAGAAGATTAAGAGATATTATAGCAAGTGAAGAGCAGCAATTTTGGAAATTTATTTCAAAAAAAACAAGATTCAGTGAAAATCAAATAAATTTAGATATAAGATTGTTAACAAATTATTATAAGTCACAAGGTTACTACGATGTAAATATAAATTCTAATACTGCACAAATTAACAAAGCAGGTAATGTTGATCTTATATACTCTATTGATGCTGGTAATAGATATAGAATTGGTAAAATTACTACGAACGCCGATTCAGTGTTTGATGCAAAAATTTTCTTTCCATTAAAAAAAAAATATGAAAAATATATAGGAGAATACTATTCTCCATTTTCAGTTAAAGATCTTCTTGAAGATATAGATATATTAATCGAAAATAATAATCTTCAATTTGTAGAACATAGTGTAAAGGAAGTAATTGAAAATGACTTAATAGAAGTGACTTTTAACATCTTTGAATCTGAAAAAACATTAGTTGAGAGAATCAATATTACAGGAAATAATGTTACAAATGAAAGCGTTATTAGAGGTGAATTATTAGTTGATGAGGGTGATCCATATACAGATTTAAATATTAATAAATCAATTTCTAAACTTAAAGCTAGAAATATTTTTGCAAAAGTAACCCACTCTGTAGAACCAGGTTCTCAGTCTAATCTTAAAATAATCAATATAAATATTGAGGAAAAACCTACAGGTGAAATCTCTGCAGGTGCAGGAATTGGAACAAATGGTGGGGCCTTTTCATTTAATATTTCTGAGAATAATTGGTTGGGAGAGGGTAAAAGAGTAAATTTTGCTTTAGATGTAAGCACAGAATCTATTGGAGGAACGTTAAATTTTCAAGATCCAAATTATAATTTTTTAGGTAATTCTTTAAATTATTTTATAAGCAGTGAAACAAATGATAAACCCAATCAAGGATATGAGAATTCTATCACTTCTTTAGGAGCTCAAACATCTTTCGAGCAATATAAAAATGTTAATGTTAACCTAGGTTTATCAGCAAGTTACGACGATTTAAGAACTGATGCACTTGCATCAAATTCTTTAAAAAAGCAAAGTGGTGAATATAGTGAAATCGTTGCCAATTATGGTTTTTCAAATGACACACGAAATAGAGCTTTTAAGCCAACTAGTGGATCAATTTTAGGTTTCAACCAATCTTTACCTTTAATAGCTGATAAACGTTTTATTGATAATACTTTTACAGCTAGTAAATATGTGTCGTTGAATGAGAATGTAGTTGGTGCATCAAAACTTTTTGTATCAGCGATAAATGGATTTAATAATGAGGACGTACGAGTAAGCAAAAGAAAAAATCTTAGCTCATCAAGATTAAGAGGTTTTAAAAGAGGTAAAACAGGACCAGTAGATGGAAAAGATCATGTTGGTGGAAATTATGCTTCAGCAGTTAACTTAGAAGCAAACCTTCCAAACTTATTACCAGAAACCACAAAAGCAGAGGTAGGCTTTTTCATGGATATAGGTAATGTTTGGGGCGTTGATTATGATAGTACAATTGGAGATGGTAGTAAAATAAGATCAAGTTTAGGGACAGGTATTAACTGGTTATCTCCTATTGGCCCAATGTCATTTATCTTATCAAAAAATTTGACAAAAGCTGATACTGACGAAACTGAAAGTTTTACTTTTAATTTAGGAACAAGTTTTTAATTATTTTATGAGAAATTTTATTCTTTTTATTACTTTTTTTTTATTATTTCAGAATGTTTCTGTAGCGGATACAACAAATTATTTAAATTTTAAATATGTTCTAAATAACAGTGAAGCCGGAAAAAAAGTTCAAGCAATTCTTAAAAAAAATCTTTCAGATGGTTTAACTTTAATTAGAAAAAAAGAATCCTCAATCCAAGAAGAAGAGAAGAAAATAATACAACAAAAAAAATTAATTTCTGAGGAAGAATATAAAAAAAAAGTAACAAATTTAAGAAAGAAAGTATCTGAATTACAAAAAGAAAGAAAAAAAATTATTGAAGATATTTCAAAAAAAAGAGCAAAGGCTAAAAGTGAATTATTAAAAAATTTAAATCCAATTATTTCAAAATATATGGTTGAGAAACAAGTTAGATTAGTAATAGACTCGAAAAGTGTTATACTTGGTGACGAAAAACTTGATATTACTAAAGAAATAACAAATAGGTTGAATAAAAAAATTACTACACTTAAATTAAACTAATAGTTTAATGAACTTTATAAAATTTTTTAAAATAAAAGAATTTAATATAAAAACTTTATATCCGAATCTTAATTTAAAAAACAATATAAAAATTGCCGATATTAAACCATTAGGTAATTGCAAAAAAAATCATATAACATTTTATGACTCTAGAAAATATAAGGATATAGCTTCAAAAACTAAATCTTTATTTTGTATAACAACCAAAAATTTGGCTAAAGATCTTCCAAGAGCAACTGAAAAAATAATTGTAAAAAATGTATTATTGGAACTTGCAATAATTTTAAAAAAATTTTATCCAAATGCCGATATTGATTACCCTGATTTGTCCTTAAAAAAAGCTTCAAAAAACAAATTTAAGTCGGTAAAATTTGGTAATAATGTTTTAATTGGAAAAAACGTTAAAATTGGCCAGAATACAATTATAGGATCTAATTCAATTGTTGAACACGATGTTCAAATAGGAAAAAATTGTATAATTGGCTCCAACGTTATTATTAAAAATTCATTGATTGGAAATAGAGTGGTTTTTCAGGATAATTGCAAAATTGGACAAAAGGGATTTGGCTTTATACCTATTAAGAATAAAAATATAAAATTTCCACACATAGGTAAAGTTATTATAAGTGATGATGTAGAAATCGCTTCAGGCTGCACGATTGATAGAGGCTCTATTGATGATACTTTTATTGGAGCTAATACATACTTAGATAACCAGGTTCATGTTGCTCATAACGTAAAAATAGGTTCTAATTGTATGATAGCGGGCCAAGTTGGATTCGCAGGCAGCTCAATTATTGGTAATAACGTTTCAATAGGTGGTCAAGCAGGTATATCTGGGCATATAAAAATAGGAAACAATGTTAAGATAGGTGGCGGTAGTGGTGTAGTTAAAGATATTAAAGATAACCAAATAGTTATGGGTTATCCTGCGGTTTCACTAAGAGAATTTTTAAAAAGAAATGAATAAAACCGAACTAGATAAAAAAAAAATTGAAAGTTTGTTACCTCATCGAGAACCGATGCTTTTAATAGATAAATTAACAAAAATTATACCTTTAAAATCTGCTACAGCCATTATGTATGTTAAAAAGAATGGCTTTTATGTTCAAGGTCATTTTCCTGGAAAGCCAGTTATGCCAGGAGTTTTAATTGTTGAAGCTTTTGGTCAAGCTGCAGCTGCACTTACGGCCCATGGGATTGATCCTAAAGAATACGCGAATAAATTAGTTTATTTGATGGGCGTTGATAAAGCTAGATTCAGAAGTCCAGTGATACCTGATTGTGAACTACATTTAGAAATAGAAGCAGTAAGGTCCCACGGAAGAGTCTGGAAATACAAAGGAACCGCTAAAGTTAATGGAAAAAGAATGGCCGATGCAGAATGGTCAGCAACAATAGTTGATAGAAAAAATGATACATAAATCAAGTGTAATAGATACAAAAGCTAAAATTTCAAAAAATGTAAAAATAGGTCCTTTTTGCTATGTAGGCCCCGATGTACAACTTAATGAAAATGTAGAATTAGTTTCTAATGTACATATCGAGGGAAACACTAACATAGGACATAGTACAAAAATTTTTCCTTTTGCCAGCATCGGGACTCAGCCACAAGATTTAAAATATAATAACGAAAAAAATAGTACTATAATTGGAGATAATAATATTATCAGAGAATACGTTACTATAAACCCAGGTACTGAAGGGGGCGGTTTAAGAACAATTATAGGTAATAATTGTTTATTTATGATTTCATCGCACATCGCGCATGACTGTAAAATTGGAAATAATGTAATAATTGCAAACAATGT
>Ga0209425_10005165_pt1 | contig 12922 bp, 11 predicted proteins | sample COG_05_FD_184749 | JGI IMG/M metagenome (GOLD analysis project Ga0209425, IMG submission 184749) | Pelagic Microbial community sample from North Sea - COGITO 998_met_05 (SPAdes) (version 2) | ecosystem: Environmental > Aquatic > Marine > Neritic zone/Coastal water | place: Helgoland, sampling... | reverse complement strand
GATGAAATCATCGAGCAACATCTTCCTGCCTGGGATTTTTCGGCCTACTCCGCGCGATATCCTCAGGCCTCAGCCGTTAAAATTGAGGCTGGTGACCACTGGATGGTTGAAGCCGCCGATACGGTTACCTCAGCACCGGAGTTGGTTCGGTTGACGCTCAATCTGGCAATGACTCATACCGATGCCTCCCGCAGTGTTTACGGAAAACGGTTGGTATATGGGGGGCATACGATCGCGCTTGCTTCTAAGCATCTTACGTTCGCTCTTCCACATCTGTTGCAGATTCTTGCTTGGTATCAGTGTGATCATGTTGGCCCTGTCTTTGAGGAAGATATTCTAAAAACGAGCGTTAGGGTCAATGAGGTTAATGCCGTTTCGAGTGCTCAGATCGCAAAGCTCACCGTTGAAGTGTTCGCCGAACGAGGTCCTGAAGCGCCTGCTCAAATCGAAAATGCCAAAGTGCTCGTCTGGTCTCTCGCCGTTTTGTTGCCAGGCTAAGGACGCTGTTTAAGAAAATCGAGCCGGGTGATCGGCTGCTCTGCTAAAGGATGATTTTGCAGGGTAACCGGCTAGCGACATCGTGTTGATAGCAACTATTCTCCTAGTTTCTTAAAACATAGAGGCAACCATAAAAGAGGCAAAGAATTGATGAGTACGATGCTTGGAATCCTTTCGGGAATGAAGGTGGTCGAAGGAAGCGCCTTCATCGCGGCGCCTCTAGGAGGCATGACCTTAGCGCAGCTGGGCGCTGACGTTATTCGTTTCGATCCTATTGGCGGAGGTCTTGATTATCATCGTTGGCCCATCACGAAGGAGGGCCGAAGTTTGTTTTGGGCCGGTATGAATAAAGGTAAGCGCTCGATTCAAATTGATATTCGTCACCCAGAGGCTCAGGAACTTCTTCAAACGTTGATCGCAAGACCTGGACCCGATGCTGGTTTGTTCCTAACCAACTTCCCGGCGAGGGGCTGGCTATCTTATGAGAATCTTAAATCACATCGTGATGACTTGGTGTACATCAATGTGCTGGGTGATCGGCAGGGCGGCTCCGCGGTTGATTACACGGTTAATTGCGCTGTGGGATTCGCGAATGCAACCGGTGCCGAGGATGAATCCTCACCGACAAATCATTTGCTACCAGCCTGGGATAATATTACTGGGCAAATGGCAGCAACCGCGCTGCTTGCGGCTGATCGGTATCGACGTTTGAGCGGACATGGCCAACTCGTGGAGATTGCGCTCAAGGACGTGGCGCTGGCAACGGCAGGTCATCTTGGGAATATTGCAGAGGTTATGATCAATGATGTCGATCGAGCACGCAGTGGTAATTATCTCTACGGTGCTTTTGGGAAAGATTTTGTAACCCAAGATGGCATGCGTTATATGCTTGTTGGATTGACCGGGAGGCAATGGCGCTCGATCGTTGAAGCGACTAATATTTCTGCGGCCATTGAGGAGCTCCGAATCCAAGACGGCATCTCACTCGACGAGGAGGGGTCGCGGTTCGTGCATCGAGCGCTGATCGAGAGGCTCATTGCGCCTTGGTTCGCCTCCCGAAAATCGACAGAGGTCGTGGCCGCGCTCACCAAAACAGGAGTTTGTTTCGGACCTTATCGTTCCTTTAAAGAAATGGTTCAGGAGGATCCAGATTGCTCTACCCAGAACCCACTGTTTGAACGGGTGAGCCAACCTGGTATCGGCGATTATCTTGCGCCAAGCAGTCCTATCCGCTTTTCTGACGCATCAAATTTGGGATCGCTAACAGCCCCAGTCTTAGGTCAGCATACTGAGGAAATTTTGGCTGAGGACCTTGGTTTAAGCGTAGCGCACATAGGTCGGCTCTATGATGCAAAGATCGTTGCCTGATTCAACTCCGGGGCCAGCTAAGGTGGGACGGCTTTGTGTTAAAGTTCTAACTGCATTTGTGGGGAGCTCTGTGTGATTGAACTGTTGAAATCTGGCGGCTGGTTGATGGTTCCGATCCTGCTTTGCTCGGTCGTCGCTGCAGGTATTTGCATCGAACGGCTTTGGAGCCTACGGCGTGAATCGGTTGCGCCTCAGTCGTTGTTGTCAACAGTGATCAAAGATTTAGATAAAAACTTTTCGGGTCAAAAACTCAGTGCTCTCCAATTGGGCTCGCCCCTAGGCCAGATATTTGCGGCGGGACTCTCACAGAGGGATCAAGGTAGGGAGCCGATGGTTCGGAGCATTGAGACAACAGGCGTTCAGGTCGTTCATGATCTTGAGAGGTATTTATCGACCCTCGGCACACTGGCGGCGATCGCTCCGTTATTGGGATTGCTTGGTACTGTGATCGGTATGATCAAAGTTTTTAGTGCGATCCAACTTGCAGGCGTTGGCAATGCGTCGGTTTTAGCTGGCGGCATATCCGAAGCGCTCATCACAACCGCCGCAGGACTCAGTGTCGCAATTCCTTGTCTCTTTGCGCACCGGTTTCTGACCCGTCGTATCGATGAACTCGCGGTCGATATGCAGCAAGATGCTCAACGTTTGATCGAGCATATTTTTACTGTGTCCCCACCGATACTGTCTCAGCGTCCTTAATTATGCGATTTGTTCAAAGACGCTCAGATCCTTTAGAAATCAATCTAACGCCGCTCATTGACGTCGTGTTTTTGTTGCTCATATTTTTTATGGTGTCGACTTCGTTTCGCCTTGAGACGCAGCTTAATGTTGAACTACCAGCCGCGGCTTCGACTTCGGCGCGTGCAGTCGACCCGATGGTCATCTCCATCTCGCGAGATCGAATTCATGCAATTGACGATCGTGTGCTGCTTAAGAACGATCCAATCTCAATCGAGTCTGGCATTCTTCAGGCGATTCAAAGTCTTAGCCCCGATGAAATTGTATTGATGGCCGATGCAAACACACCGCATCAAAGCGTCGTGACAGTGCTGGATATTCTTTCCAGAGCAGAAGTTAAAAATGTCCAGATAAGAACTCAATCAACGCGAACGGGTCAAAAGGAAGCCTTGTGAGCCAGCCCTCAACCGACGATGTCTGGGTTTATAAGCGCTTATTGAGTTACACGCCTTGGGCAGCATTTTTTTTGAGCCTTTTTGGGTTTGCAGTCTATTCATTCGCTAATGTCAGCGTGGTTCAATTGGTTGCCTATTTAGTCGATTCGCTACAAGGATCAAGTCAACCCCAAATCGCCTGGCTCAGCGATTTGCTTAGAGCGCACTTTGGGATCAACTCGATTAACAACCAGTGGTTTGTACCTCTGGCAATTATAGGAATCGTGATCGTTCGGGGAGTAGGAACCTTTATTGGTAACTATTTTTTGCAATTTGCGGCCAATAGCATGGTCTACCAGTTACGAATTGAGTTGTTCGATCGTTTTCTCAATCTGCCGAGTAGCTTTTTCGACAGTCATCCTTTTGGACATTTGGTAGCGAAGCTCACCTACCACGTTACGCAAGTGACGGGTGCGGCAACAGACGCAGTAAAAATTCTTTTTCGTGAAGGTTTGACCGTCATCGGCTACCTCAGCTTTTTGCTGTATCTCAACTGGCGACTGACGCTGCTTTTCTTGATAGCGGCACCCTTGATCGGCCTGCTGGCCCGTTTGGCGGGTCGTCGGTTCAGGAGAATCAGTGAGCGAATCCAAAATTCAGTAGGCGATGTGACGCAAGTGGCCTCTGAAGCTGTTCAAGGCTATCGCGAGGTGCGAACGTTTTCAGGAGAAGACTATGAGCGCGCTCGATTTCAGAAAGTCAGTGAGTTCAATCGCAATCAATCCATGAAAATGGTGATGACCTCTGCAATTGCCACACCGATTATTCAAGTCATCGTGTCTGTCGTGCTTGCGGGTTTGGTTTGGTTGTTGCTTGAGCCATCGATTAGAGGCTCAATGTCGACCGGTGATGTAGTCGCCTTCATCACAACCGGCGGCTTAATCGCGAAACCCATCCGTCAGCTCACCGATATCATTGCGATTGTGCAAAAAGGAATTGCCGCTGCCTCCGATTTGTTTTCGATAATCGATGAGGAAACAGAGGATGACAGTGGCGACTGGTCAGTCGAACGCGTGGCGGGGGATATAGAGTTTAGGAATGTATCGTTTGGTTATGCGGCTGCTGAGGAGCCGGTGCTCAAAAATATTTCTTTTGTGGCGAAGGCGGGCGAGACTATCGCGTTGGTGGGTCCAAGCGGAGGAGGAAAGTCGACGCTTGCCGCTTTAATCCCGCGTTTTTACGAACCAACCGTGGGAGAGATACTCTTAGATGGCCGGCCTATTCAGGACTACAGTCGGAAAAACCTTCGATCGCATATGGCGATCGTGAGTCAAACGATCACATTGTTTAACGATACCATTGATCAAAACATTGCCTATGGTCGATTGAGTCAAAAAACAGATCAAGAAATTGAGCAGGCGATCAGGGATGCTCAAGCGCTTGATTTTATTGAAAGCTTTGATCAGGGAAGAATGACCCAGGTCGGGGACAATGGTGTGCTGCTTTCAGGTGGGCAACGGCAACGTATTGCGATTGCACGTGCGCTGCTGAAAGATGCGCCTGTACTGATTCTCGATGAGGCAACCTCGGCGCTTGACGGGGAGTCAGAGCGTGCGATTCAAGCCGCGCTTGAAAGAGTTGTTCAGGGCCGGACGACGATCGTGATCGCCCATCGATTAAGCACCATTGAGAAGGCCGACCGCATTCTTGTGCTCGATGAGGGTGAAATAAAAGAGCAAGGAACCCATGAAAGTTTGCTGGCCTTGGGGGAACGCTACGCGGAGTTCTATCGGGCCCCGCATACTAATGATGAATTACCGGTTGAAGCTGTGCCCTCAGTCACAGATGATGCGCTGCCTCAGAACACGGCGCGACCTTCATTCAGTCGCTCTCTTTTACTGATTCCTGCGCTTTGGTACGACCGTTCATCACGATGGATGCGGGTTTTAAGCCCTCTGAGCTGGCTTTTTGGACGGGTCAGTTCGTTCAGACGCCGGCGGCTCTTGAACGATCCATCCCGTTATCAATGCCCTATTCCAGTCCTGGTTGTGGGCAATATCACCGCGGGCGGCACTGGGAAGACGCCGGTTGTCATGGCCCTTACACGGTCGCTGTTGGCTCAAGGCCGGAGACCTGGGATCATCTCTCGTGGTTACGGCGGTAAAAATCAATCACCGATGTTAGTCGAGGAGGGATCTGATCCTGCCATAGTGGGTGATGAGCCATTGATGATGGCTAACGAAACGGAGGTCCCCGTCGTGTGCTGCCGTGATCGCAATCTTGCGGCTCAATTTTTAGTCGATCATGCAAACTGTGATGTCATAATTAGCGATGATGGTTTGCAGCATTATCAACTTCGGCGAGATTTTGAGATCGCCGTTATTGATGGAGCAAGAGGTTTTGGCAATGGCCTTTTGCTGCCGGCGGGCCCTTTGCGTGAACCTGTGGCGCGTTTAAGTGATGTCGATGCTGTACTCGTCAATGGTATAGATCGGTGGGGTGTTGCCCCTGAGCGCGCGACGTCATTCTCTCTGATTCCAGAGGCCTTGATTGATGCTAAAACCCGGCAATCTATCTCGATAAAGCAGATCGCAAAAAAAAGGGTCAGAGCGGTCGCAGGTATCGGAAACCCAAAGCGGTTTTTTGAAACCCTTCGAGATTTGGGGGCGCTCGTTATTGAACATCCATGGCCGGATCACGCCCCTTTGTCGGACGATGACCTCCAGTTTGGAGACGATGTGCCAATTGTTATAACAGATAAAGATTTTCATCGATGCAAAAGGCTCGACTTCTCCACGATTAAAGCACCGGTGTATGTTCTTAAGGTTCGTGTTGACCTGCCTGCGTATCTGATTGAAGACATCATGAGTCACGTGACGTCTGTCCTTGACCGTCATTAAGTTATGGCGCAAACGACGGTGCTTGTGAGGCAAAGACGAACGCCCTGTATCTATGTTTAAATTAATTTTTCCCCCACTAGATCGAAGAGGTCAAAATGGCTTTGAACAAACGTTTAATTGAGATCTTAGTCTGTCCGATCTGTAAAGGGTCTTTAGACTATCAGCCCCTTGATAAAGAATTGATTTGCCCAAGGGACTATCTGGCCTATCCTGTGCGCGATGACATTCCGGTGATGCTGCCCAGCGAGGCACGCTCGACTCAGGATAAGGTCGTTGTTGAAAATCAAATAGAGACAGATAACGGATGACGTCTTTTGTGGTGATTATTCCTGCGCGATGGCATAGCCAGCGTCTGCCAGGCAAGCCATTGGCGGATATTTGCGGTGAACCTATGATCCGGCGGGTGGTGGGTCAGGCACAAAAGAGCAAAGCCTCAAGAATCGTTGTTGCGACAGACCATGAGGCTGTTGTGACCGCATTGCGGGGCTCGAACTGCGAAACAGTGATGACATCACCCGAGCTGCAGTCGGGTACGGATCGTTTGGCGTCTGCCGCAGAGTATCTGGCTTTGGACGAGGGCACCATTGTGGTTAATCTGCAGGGTGATGAGCCACTGATGCCGCCGGAGTGCCTCGATGAAGTGGCAGAAGGACTTGTCCGTTCGAATGCCGATATGGCGACGCTCGCTTGTCGGTTCGACTCTAGTGAAATGCCATCCGATGAAAACAGCGTTAAGGTTGTTACCACGGAGGAAGGTAGGGCGCTGTATTTTAGCCGCGCATTGATCCCATTTGATCGAGATGGGATTGCAGTCACTGGTGACGCTGCGTATCGCCGGCACATTGGTCTATATGCTTACCGCGTAAATTTTCTCAAAGAATTTGTTCATTGGCCCTGCGGGCAGCTTGAGAATCTGGAAAAATTAGAACAGCTTAGAGCCTTGCAGCGTGGGCGATCAATTCAGGTGCTAGAAGCTCCGAGGATTGTGCCGCCGGGTGTCGATACGGAACGCGATTTAGCGATTGCTAGGTCGCATTATCAGGAGCTGAACAAATGACCGAACTTAGATTGGTGATGAAGCAAGGCTGTGAAACCTGTCTGATGATAGAACCCTTGGTTGCCGAGATCGCCGAGGCGCACAACCTTGAAGTGATCTGCCAGGATTCTCCAGATTTTCCCGCAGACGTGCCGGTCATCTTTGATAAAAGTTTAGAGCAAAGCTTTAAGCTTGATATCGAAATTGTTCCAACGCTCATTGTCATGCGAGACGGTGAGGAGTCGTCCAGAATATTCGGATGGGACAAGACCGCTTGGTCGGCCATGCTTGGGCTAGAATTTGGTACAAACCTACCTGAGTTTAGACCTGGTTGCGGTTCGATGACTCATGATCCGGGACGCCAAGCCCAGCTGGCTGCTCTGTTCGCTCCAGAGCGGCTCAGTTCAAGACGCCTAACCTTTGACCACTCGGATGAGCTTGAGATTGGATATGACCTGGGCTGGAGTGATGGGTTGCCCGTGGTTCCTCCGACGCCCGAGCGTGTTATGCGAATGCTGGAGGGCACGCATCGGGAACCGGGGGAGGTCATAGGCCGAGTACCTCCAGATTATGCAGTCTGCACAGTAGAAAAAATTGCGATCAATGCGGTCTTGGCGGGATGTCTTCCGGAATATTTGCCTGTGGTTATCACTGCGGTTGAAGCGGTTTTAGAAGATCAGTTCTGCATGCATGGTCTTTTAGCAACGACCTATTTTTCTGGCCCCCTCTTAATAGTCAACGGGCCTGTTTCACGATCGATTGGCATGAATTCTGGCGGAAACGCATTGGGGCAGGGCAATCGTGCGAATGCAACCATCGGCAGAGCCTTGCAGTTACTGATTCGAAACGTCGGGGGCGGAAAGCCGGGGGGCGTTGATCGTGCGGCATTGGGTAACCCCGGAAAGTATACTTTTTGCTTTGCCGAGGATGAAGTGAATTCGTGCTGGGAATCTTTAGCAGTAGAACGAGGCTTTTCTAAAGAAACGTCGACGGTAACGGTCTTTGCTGCTGATGGCATGCAAGGGCTGGTTGATCAGAAATCGAGAACGCCGGAGTCGCTCGGTCGGTCCATGGCTAGCGGGCTGCGGGTCATCGGTCATCCTAAAATGGTTATGGGCTCTGATGCATTTTTGGTGGTCTCCCCAGAGCATGAACGCGTTTTCAGAGAGGCTGGGTGGTCCAAGCAGGACCTTAAATCATTCTTGCTGGACTTACTGATGATTCCGGGCGAAGAGCTGATTCAGGGCGCAGATGGAATTGCTGAGGGAGTCCCTGTTGGACTAAGCAATAAGACCTTGTGTAAATTTAGACCGGAAGGCCTCAATATTGTCCGTGCCGGAGGCAGAGCCGGTCTGTTCTCAGCAATTATTGCTGGATGGGGCGCCAGTGGTAGTATGGGAAGCGTACCAGTAACCCGAGAAATTGTTTTAGGATAAGGAAAGACTGCGATGGAACTACTTGACCCAACTTCTGAATTACAACCGGAAGGGCGCCAGCCATTACCCAGACTCAACCATTTGGCTGGAAAGACGATCGGGTTGTTAGATATCTCGAAGCCGCGAGGTGATGTCTTTATCGATCGAATCGAAGATTTATTGCTCCAGCATGGAGCAAAGACCAAACGGTTTAAAAAACCGACCTTTACCCGCGTTGCGCCGGATGCACTCCGCCAAGAAATCGCGGGTTCCTGCGATGCAGTTTTAGAGGCGCTGGCAGACTGAGGCTCTTGTACGTCGTGCAGTTTGCATGACATTTTAGATTTAGACCGTAGAGGGCTCCCTGGTGCCTTTGTTGCAACGGTAGAGTTTGAGCAGGCGGCCCAAGCCCAAGGCGATTCTTTGGGCTTTCATCCACATCAACTATTTGTTGAGCACCCGATTCAGGATCGAACCGATGATGAAGTCCGGCAGATTGCAGAAACTGTTTTCCCCCAAGTCATTTATGCGCTTTCGAACGCATGAAAAACTTGAGTCCCCTGAGCTTAGAAAGGGGTTCGGCAAAAGAAAGTGGGTAGTGCGTGATCGCACTTTTTAGACAACGCTCACAGATCTGTACAGATGGTTAATAAATCTCTAGCGAACCGCGTCACGATCGTTATTTTGTTGGTGATCGTGGGAATTACATTGGTTTTCAACTTGGCGCGGGCTTACTTCGATTTCCAGACTGAGTTGAGCGGAAATATTGACCGGCTCAGTCAAGCCGCGACTTACAGCGGCCCCTTAATGGCCGAAGCAATTTATCAAGAGCGCATCGATACGATTTCGCGAATCGCAGAAGGTTTGATGCTTCACAAAGCCGTCGAAGCCTTGATCGTAGAAGATGCAAACGGCAAGGTTTTGTTCGAGAGGGCCGTGCGAGAACCCTTAGTTAAAGCACCGCTTGTTTCCTTTTTTTTACCGGATGCTCCAGTGGAGCAATCCTTTACCCTTTTCGACTCACCAGAGGCGCTGGGACGTCAAGCGCAAATGAGGGGAAGCCTCCACCTGTCCATCAATCATCAGCGTGGCCTCTCGGGCTTTGTGGAACGTTCTCGACAATTATTCTGGATCGGTCTATTTCGAACATTTTTGACCTTGATTGTGTTAGCCGTGGGCCTTCGTTATCTGTTGGTCCTGCCGCTTCGAAAAGTGGTGTCAGATCTCCAATCAGTTTCTGTCGAGGATTCAGAATTGATTGTTCCAAAGGGGCATCAATCCGATGAAATCGGACTGCTGGTTCAGAAAATTAACGAAAGTTTGGGCCGACAACGTCAACAAATGACTGAGATCGAGGAAAACGAGCAGAGACTTAAATCGATTCTAGATGGTGCCGGAGATGCTTGTGTTTTGTTTGCGCAGGGAGAAGGAGAGATTGTCTATGCGAATGATGCTGCGACTGAACTTCTAGGGTATGGTCATGAGGAATTACTGACGCTCAGAGTGTTCGATATTAACCCGATTTTAGACCGGACGGAGTGGTTCGAGCGTGTTCGAATTGTCTCAAAAATCCGTTCCCATCAGCGGGAATCGATTCTAATTTCAAAAAATGGAGATGAAATTCCCGTCGAGAGTACGTCTTCAAGTATAGATTTAGACGGCCGAAGATTACTGCTTTCGTTTATCCGAGATATGAGCGCACGCAAGCGATTGGAGTTGAATTTAGCCCACGCGCAGAAGTTGACGTCACTCGGAGAGTTGACTGGCGGTGTAGCCCATGACTTCAATAACTTACTCCAGCTTATTCAAGGAGCACTGGATACGGTAAAAAGCGCCTCCGACCTTAAAAGTCCTGAGGTCCAAAGCAGTCTGAAGATCGCCGATCGAGCATCCGAGCAAGGGGCTGACCTTGTTGGCCAGCTGCTCGCTTTTTCAAAAAAACAAGACCTAGATCCAAAATTGATTAATCTGTTCGATACCATAAGCCGCAATTTGTCTCTTCTTGAGCAAGCAGCTGGAAAGCGTGTGTCAATCAGTTTTGAATCGAACCTAGAGACTTTATGGACGCGACTAGATTCCACAGCGCTCAACAGCGCGTTACTCAATCTTGTCGTCAATGCGCGGCATGCGATGCCGCAGGGCGGCAATCTAAGCCTGATTCTTAGCGCGGCAAGTACCCCAGAGGTGGCGTCCTACCTGCCGAATGAACTCAAGGGTAAACAGGTTGCTTTACTATCTGTCAGTGACGATGGCGAGGGGATGAGCGAAGCCGTTGCACAGAGGATCTTTGAGCCTTTCTACACGACAAAAAGCCAAGGCACGGGCATGGGCTTGGCAATGGTCTTTGGATTTGTCGCACAAAGTGGGGGTCACATCCGAGTAGATAGTCGAGAAGGGGTTGGGACAACTTTTTATATCTATTTACCTGTTACTGACGAAGTCGACTTCGCACGGGCAAGCCCAAGAGAAATCGAGGGATCCAACGATCAATCATCCTACGTCGAATCTAGAGGAGCTGTAGGTGCCGCTGCTGCTGGTGGGTATCATCAGACCACTCTGCCAGCCAAAAAGCCGCAGGTGCTTATCGTAGATGATCATGATGATGTCCGGTTTTTAACGAAGAATTTCTTAGAAGCGGAAGGTTACTCGACCACTGATGTCGCGAGTCCAGCTGAGGCTTTAGGAGTCCTCGCAGATCAAAACGAGCCTATTGGACTTGTGATCACTGATTTGAAGATGCCTGAACAGCAGGATGGGCTTGATTTCATTGAGCGCTGTCAGCGTGAATATCCGGAAGTCGGATTGGCTGTGATCAGCGGTGATCTACGAGAATTATCTAGGGCTGGAGGAAACTTGCCCGAAAATGTAGCCGTTCTCTCGAAACCCTTTACGCGCCCTAAGTTGGCTGCGCTGCTTCAAGATTTTACTGAGCAGATTGATGAGCCGCTATAATTTGCGAGCCCATTTCTGGCCACAGTCATCGTTGTTATTTCGTATTAAAATTGACCCGTGCTGGGCAGCTAAGCGCCCTGTTTTTGGTGACTTAGCTTAGAGCGTTGCGCTTCGGTCAACGCTTTCAGAGCGCCCAGCACTTAGGGCAGCCGTGAGTTTTCGTTCTTAGCCTGATCCAGGGTGGGTCTTGTCTCAGCCCCGAGACAGCTGAGAGATGAGCCAGCCATCATATCGATAGGCCCCGCTGATAGGTCTTCACCTAACAGCGGGGCCAGTGTCGGGCCGCGAAGTCCCCTGAGGTCTTATTTCGGGGCCATTCGGATACCGCTGTCCAGACGGATAACCTCACCATTGATATAACCGCATTCAACGATATAAGCCGCTGTTTGAGCAAACTCCTCTGGCTGACCTAGCCGCTTAGGGAATTGTGTCATCTCGATGAGGGGTTCGCGAACCTGCGGAGGCGCAAATTTCATCATTGGGGTTTCGAAAATTCCTGGCGCGATGGTAGCGATACGAATCCCGGTGCGAGATAGGTCTCTTGCAATAGGCAGCGTCATGCCCGCAACGCCGCCCTTACTCGCACTATAAGCCGCTTGACCAATTTGGCCATCAAAAGCGGCAACGGATGCGACGTTAACAATGACGCCGCGCTCTCCATCCTCTGTCTGAACTTCATTTTTCTGCATTGCATCAGCACAGAGTCTCAGGCAATTGAACGTGCCAATTAAATTAACCCGAACAATAAACTCAAAAGTTTTAATGGGCATTGGCCCGTCTTTGCCGAGGGTGCGAGCGGCGGCACCAATACCTGCGCTGTTGATATTGATATGGATCGCACCAAAGGCGCTTAATCCTTTCTCAATCGCTGCGGTTACGGAGGCTTCATCAGCAACATCGCCAGCGGCAAAAGTGGCGTTACTCCCAAGCTCTGTTGCGGTTTTTTCTGCATTTTCTTCGTTCAGGTCAAATAAAATAACCTTGGCGCCCGCATTGATGAAATTCTCGGCAGTTGCCCGGCCAAGCCCTGATGCGCCGCCTGTGACGAAAGCAACTTTATCTTTTAATTGCATTTGATTCCCCTATAGTTAACACAGCAGATTATACACGGTTCATTTATGAACCGCTTTATTGGATCGTTTTTTATGTCTTTGACCGTCTATTCCAATGTAGACCTGACCCGTCGTAATACGATGGGACTCAATTCACGCGCGCGTTATGCGGCGACCTGCCTAACGCCTCGTGATTTGAATTCCCTCTTTGAAATTGCTCAAAGAGATCAGCTCAAGGTTTTCCCGTTAGGTTCCGGGAGCAATCTGCTGTTGCACGATTGGATCGATGGCATAGTCCTCAGCAGTATCGATCGAAGCGTCGAGATTGCTCCTCTGGAAAATCAAGTCGACTTCGGGGCCGCTCAAATGCTTATGGAGCTTGAGAGTTTGGCTGCCGAGAAGTAACTCATGCAAATTGAGGAAGAACTGGCCGTCACAGACTAGGAGAACTTCGAGCAAAGAGAGTTCCCTACCCATGATGAGTACATTCAAGAAATGGAAGGAGAGCAATCTGAGGAATTCGACGCCCATGACGAGGAGATGGACGAAGACCAGCTTCTTGATCTCGAGCAGCATCAAGAGTTGGAGG
>Ga0209425_10005164_pt1 | contig 12924 bp, 15 predicted proteins | sample COG_05_FD_184749 | JGI IMG/M metagenome (GOLD analysis project Ga0209425, IMG submission 184749) | Pelagic Microbial community sample from North Sea - COGITO 998_met_05 (SPAdes) (version 2) | ecosystem: Environmental > Aquatic > Marine > Neritic zone/Coastal water | place: Helgoland, sampling... | reverse complement strand
GTCCTTTTTTACTTCTCGTGGTGGGCTACCCGACCGAAGCCGCTCTAGTACCCAATATCCAGCGCTTACCCTTAAGTGATATAGCCACCTTCTTAAAGTGATTAGGCGTGTGTAAAGCGTGTCTATGGCCGTCAGACTTTGCCATAATGGCTGCCCGTAACACTAAATTAAGTCGATGGATTTGCAATGTCACAACTGACCCACCTAAATGCCAATGGCGAAGCCCATATGGTTGATGTATCGGCTAAGGCAGATACCGCGCGCACTGCCATTGCCCAGTCTCAGGTTGAGTTAACCCCCGCTATAGTGGCAGCGATCAGCGATAACAGCTTGCCGAAGGGTGATCTATTTGCCACGGTGAGAATTGCCGGTATTCAAGCGGCGAAAAAATGTAGCGACCTGATCCCTCTGTGCCATCCATTGCCGCTGTCGAAGATTACTGTGGACATTGAACTGCAGGGCCAGGCTCTTGTGATCAGGGCTCTGTGTAAAACCACGGGCAAGACCGGTGTTGAAATGGAGGCCCTGACGGCTGCGTCCGTGGCGGCGCTAACGGTCTACGATATGTGCAAAGGTCTGGACAAGGGTATGGTGATTCGTGAAACCAAGCTTTTAGACAAGACTGGTGGTAAGTCTGGAGACTGGTCTGCCAATGATTAATCTACTGTTTTTTGGTCGTCTAGGTGACTTTGCCAAAGACGTTCCGTCGACTATCGAGGCCTCAACGCCAGCCGAGATTCGCGAGCTATTGGCAGCGGAATTTCCAGAGCTCGGTCGAGAGCTGCATCAGCCGCAAGTATTGGTTTCAGTCAATAAGATGATTGTGGATTGGGATCAGCCTTTATTCGATGGTAGTGAAGTGGCATTTTTGCCACCGGTAACGGGCGGTTAAGCATGACTGTTCGCATCCGTATTCAACAGCAGGATTTTGATCTGGCCGAGGAGTATCAACTGCTTCGCCAGACCGATTCTGTCGTGGGTGCAGTGGTGACTTTTGCAGGCCTGGTGCGTGACTTTGAAGTAAGTGCTGAGGGGCATGATTCGCTTGCCAATTCGATCGATTCTCTCAGCTTGCAGCACTACCCGGGCTTGACCGAGAGTCTGTTGCAAAAGATAGTTGAGCAGGCCAATGCACGCTGGAATTTGATCGCAACAACAGTGATTCATCGGGTAGGGGATCTAGCGCCCAGAGAGCAAATTGTCCTCGTAGGTGTCGCCAGTCAGCACCGTGCAGATGCTTTTGAAGCAGCGCAGTTTTTGATGGATTATCTCAAGACTCAAGCGACCTTTTGGAAGTCAGTCAGTCGCAATGGCGAGCAGCACTGGATAGAGAGTAAGGCGTCAGATCAGCACGCCGCTAGGCGCTGGGAGCGCGCCGCCGATGAATAAGATTGACGGGCTTATACTCGCGTCTGGCCGTTCAAAAAGAATGGGTTGCGAGGATAAGTTAAAGTCAATTCTAGAAGATAAAACATTGCTTGATCATGTCATTTCCCGGCTTTCCCCTCAGGTGATGGCACTGTTCATCAATGCCAATCCTGCCGTCTGTGGCGAGCAGTCGCTGCCGATTATTGCCGATCATCTCGAGGGCTTTCAGGGGCCGCTAACGGGCCTCTGGAGTGCGTTGAAAAGCGATCAATTATCCGATGCTCGCTATCTGATGATAGCGCCCTGTGATGGGCCTTTTGTTCCCGATAATCTGGTTGCCGAGTTGCACCGCGCGATGCTTGCAGATGATGCTGATATTGCTTGCGTGCGCTACCAGAGTTTTGCTCAGCCGACCTTTTCGCTGTGGCATAAGCGCGTGCTGCCGAGTATCGAAGAGGCGTTGTTAGTTAAAAAACAAGGTGGGTTTAAGTTGCTCTTAAACGAGTTAAAAACCGCCTATGTCGACTGGCCAGAGCAGCCGATAAATCCGTTTTTTAATATCAATACACCTGAGGATTTAGCTGAAGCGGAGCGGCTTTTAAGGTGAGCACTGAACTCAATCATGAACAGTTTATGCGTTACAGCCGTCATTTGTTGATGGATGATATCGGCGAGTTGGGACAGCAAAAACTCTCCGAGGCGCGGGTACTCATCGTCGGCCTTGGTGGACTCGGTTGTCCGGTTGCACTGTATTTGGCCGCAGCGGGCGTTGGCCAGTTAACGCTCTGCGATCCAGATCGAGTTGAGTTGAGCAACCTGCAGCGACAGATTCTCTATCGAGAGAGCGACTGCGATGAGTACAAGGTAGTCTGCGCTGAGCGCGAGTTGCGGGCTTTGAACCCGCATATCAGGGTTAACAGTTACGCAGATGAAATCAGCGATGTGCTAATGGATGGCTACGATATTGTTGTCGATTGCACCGATAACCTCGCTGCTCGGCAACTGATGAATGCTCGCTGCGTGGCTGATAAAATCGGCTTTGTCAGTGCGTCGGCGCTAGGCTGGGAGGGGCAGTTGATTGCATTTGATTTTGCCGCTAATGCCAGTCTATGCCTGAATTGTCTGATTGATGAAAATTCTCCGGAGCCTATGCAAAATTGTTCCAATGCGGGTGTCGTAGGCCCTGTGTTAGGTGCAATGGGAAGCTTGCAAGCAACAACAGTGATTAGAATGCTGTTGGGCTTTTTTCAGCAGCATGGTGAAATGCAGCGCTATGATGGCAAGCGCGGGCGCTGGCTGGCATTGGCGGCGAGTGCGCGGCGCGAATGTGCGGTGTGTGGAGAGGCTGGATGAGATCCTTCGGCGTCGCTCAGGATGACCGAATAGGGTGCTCAGGCGTACAAGCTAGATGGGTAACAAGTTAAACATTAAAAAAAGGAGTAATAGACGTGGCTCATGATGCATCAGCGCCAAGACGTTTTGTCAAAATCGCCATACTCACGGTGTCTGACACTCGCAGTATGGAAACTGACACCAGCGGATCCTTTCTTCAGCAAGCGCTGGAAGAAGAGGGTCACCAGCTGGCAGACCGCAAGTTGGTAATCGACGATATTTATCAAATGCGTGCGGTTGTCTCCACTTGGATTGCCGACCCTCAGATTGAGGTCATTATCACCACTGGTGGTACGGGCTTCACCGGGCGCGACAGCACCCCTGAGGCGCTGGCGCCTCTGTTTGACAAGCATATCGAAGGCTTTGGCGAACTGTTTCGCCAGCTCTCCTACGAGGAAATTGGCACGTCCACTGTGCAGTCGCGCTGCCTGGCGGGGCTGTCGAACAACACCGCGATTTTCTGTGTGCCGGGATCGACGGGAGCCTGTAAAACCGGCTGGAATGGCATTATCAGGCAGCAGTTGGACAGTACCTTTCAACCCTGCAACTTTGTGCAACATGTACGGAAAAAGTCACGCTAATGCTGAGTGTCGCCGAGGCTGTTAAGCAGCTTGTTGCCAGCGCAAAACCCTCGCTAGAGAGAGAGTCTCTGCCGGTCCTAAATAGTCTTGGGCGCATTCTGGCGACCGATATTTGTGCAGCGATGGATGTGCCGCCCGCAGATAACAGCGCGATGGATGGCTATGCCTTTTGTTATGCCGAGGCTGAGGCGCATAACTTTCAGTTGCCGCTGAGCCAGCGCATAGCCGCAGGCACCGCACCGCAGCCATTGGCGGCTAATACCGCGGCGCGAATTTTTACCGGCGCAGAGATCCCCGCTGGCGCGGACACGGTTGCTATGCAGGAAAATTGCAGCGAGCAAAACGGCAGCGTCGATCTGGGTATGGTGAAGGCAAAGTCGAATGTCAGACCACGAGGTCAGGATATTCAGGTCGGCCAGACTATTTTAACGGCGGGAACAAAAGTGCGAGCCCAGGAAATGGGGTTGCTCTCGTCGATTGGCATTAAAACTATTGAGGTATTTGAACCGCTGCGCGTGGCTATTTTTTCCACCGGTGATGAGTTGGTCGAACCGGGCACCGCGCTACGGCTTGGGCAGATCTATAATTCCAATCGCGCAACCTTAACCGGATTGATTCAATCCCTGGGCATGACCGTCGTCGATTTGGGTGTCGTGAAAGACAGCCCCGAGGCGACTGACGCGGTGTTAAGCAAAGCGGCCGAGATGGGCGATCTTGTTATCAGCGCCGGTGGTGTGTCGGTAGGCGAAGAAGACCATGTTAAAGATGCGGTAGCCAAGGCCGGTGAACTCAATTTCTGGAAAGTGGCGATCAAGCCGGGCAAACCCCTGGCATTTGGCCGAGTAGGCGACAAACCCTTTATCGGTCTACCAGGCAATCCCGCATCGGTGTTTGTGACTTTTATGATTCTGGCGCGCCCTTTTTTACTCGCCAGCCAAGGTGTGGCTGATGTCAGGCCAGCATTTTTAAAAGCTCGGGCTCAGTTTGCTAAAAGTGGCGAGAGTCGCGAGGTCTATCTGCGCGCTCGCTTGGCCGATGGCGGCGTTGCGATCTACCCCAATCAAAGCAGCGGGGTACTGGCATCGGCTTGCTGGGGCGATGTCTTTGTCAGGCAACAGAGCGGCGAGTCCGTAGAGGTAGGCGATTTAATTGATGTGCTACCCTATTGCCAGTAAACAAAGTACTTACAGCAAATTAATATTATGGAATCCACTTCGTTGAGTCAGCCCGCGTCATTAATTGATCCCTTTGGTCGCTCGATAAACTACCTGCGTCTGTCGGTGACCGATCGCTGCAATCTGCGCTGTACCTATTGCATGGCTGAAGAGATGACCTTTCTGCCGAAACAGCAGATTCTCTCCCTTGAGGAGCTGCGTGATGCTGCAACGGCGTTTGTTGAACTGGGTATTCGCAAAATTCGTCTCACCGGTGGCGAGCCGCTTATTCGCCGCGATATTCTCAAGTTAGTCAGTTCTCTGGCAGCACTGCCCGGACTCGATGAGCTAACCATGACCACCAATGGTGTTTATCTGCCGAGCATGGCGCAGCCGTTAAAAGATGCCGGTATGTCGCGTTTAAATATCAGCATCGACAGCTTAAAAATCGAGCGCTTTAAACAGCTCACCCGAGTCGGTGATCTCAGTCAGGTGCTGGACGGTATTCACGCCGCCAATGCCGTGGGGTTTAATAAAATTAAACTCAATGCCGTGATTCTAGCCGGATTTAATGATGACGAAGTTATCGATCTGGCCAGTTTTGCCGTGGATAACGGCCTCGATATTTCCTTTATTGAAGAGATGCCGCTGGGGGAAATATCCTCGCATAAAAGAGCCGCCACTCAGATGACCAGTGCGCAGATTCGCGATCAGCTAGAGTCTAAATTTACTCTGCTGGACAGCACTGAAACCACCGGTGGGCCGTCGCGTTACAGGCAGATCGCCAATAGCGACTCCAAGATCGGTTTTATCTCGCCAATGTCGAATAACTTCTGTGAATCCTGTAATCGTCTGCGCATGACCGCGGAAGGGCGCTTGCTGCTGTGTCTCGGCAATGAGCATAGCCTCGATCTGCGAGAAATCTTACGCAGCCATCCCGGTGACTCTGAGCGGTTAAAAAGTAAAATTATTCAGGCGATAGCAGACAAACCGGAGCGTCATTATTTCGATCCCGATCAAGTGGATATTGTGCGCTTTATGAATATGACCGGCGGCTGAGGTCGATGAGTTTCGAGTCACTATTCGTCTTTGACTATTCCTATTGGTTACTCGCCGCCATCGCGCTGATGGCAGTGCTCTATTCGTCGGTGGGGCATGGTGGCGCCTCGGGTTATCTGGCGGCGATGGCACTGTGGGGTCTGGCGCCACAGGAGATGCGTCCCGCTGCACTGGTAATGAATATAGTGGTTACCTGCTGGCTGTTATACCGCTTTCAACCTTACAAACTGATGCCTTATCGGCTGTTCTGGCCGTTGGTTTTGGCCTCCACACCGGCCGCGTTTGTCGGTGGCTTGTGGGTTATAGATGTCCTTGGCTATCGCCTGTTGGTGGGCTTGCTGCTGGGCTTGGCCGCCATACGCATGCTGGTCAGCAACAAAGTCACTGAGGAAATTCAACTGCCGGCTCTAGGCTTAGTGCTGGTTGTCGGCGGTCTGCTAGGCTTTTCGGCTGGGCTAACTGGAATAGGCGGCGGCGTATTTTTGAGTCCGATACTGCTGATATTTGGCTGGTGCACCGTGCGCCAAAGCACCGCAGTTGCCGCCGGTTTTATTCTGCTCAACTCGGTTGCCGGGCTGGCAGGGTATATAGTCAGTGAGCAACCCTGGCCACTCGGAACCGGCTGGTTGATGCTGGCTGCCTTTGTCGGCTGCTTACTGGGAGCAGAGCTGGCATCCCATCGCGCAAGCTCTATGGCATTGCGCAAACTTCTTGCTGCGGTATTGATTATCGCCTCAGGCAAGATGGTCTACAGCGCGTTTTAAACTCCTCTGCAAGCTTGATGACGATTCCTTTGACTGTGGAACTAGTAGTTGAGTATGTTATTCTTCTCGAAAGTATGATTGTTTTCCATGAGACCCTCCGGTTGCACTCAGGGTGACAAACTGCCCTGTCATCTCAACCGAACGCAGTGAGTGGAGAGACCTCTTGCGAAATATAAAAGGTTACTTGGACTGTGATGAATTCACTTGCCGATAAAAAAATAGCGTCGCCGTTCTCCAAAAGCCGGCAACACCAGCTTAAGTTTCAGTCGATACTGTCTGAAGCGGCGCAGCTATTTAATTGGCAGGGTTCGCGGGCGACGACCTTGGCGGATATCGCCGGCAGCATGAATCTGACCAAAACCTGTGTTTATTACTATGTCAAAACCAAAGAGGATCTGGTCTATCAATGCTATGTCTCGAGCTGTGATATGTGGCTGGAGAAGGCTCGTCACGCTGATAGCAGCAGTGCCAATGGCGTCGAAAAAATTATTCAAATGGTTCGCGCGCACTTTAATCAATATATCGACACACTTAACGGCAAAGCCCCCCATTTTGCGATGCTCACAGAGGTCTCTTCCCTCGACAAAGTGCATGCCGACGATATTGATCGACGCTGGACGCAAATCTTTCGCCAGTGCAGTGATATGGTCGAGCAGGGCATGTCTCAAGGGTTGATTGAAAAGCAGGATCCAGCCATTGTTTGCTCGGCGGTTTTTGCGATTATTCAATGGTTTCCGGTGTGGCTTAATCGCTCCCATGCGGCCAATCCACAGCCAGTGATCGACGGTGTGCTGGATGTTCTGGTCAATGGCTTGGCTGCCGAGCGCCATCAGTTTGCCGAGATCGATTTTCCCGAGCTAACGAATTTAGCGCTGGACAGTTTTGATCGTGATTGTCAAAACCGTCTTAAGCGCGAGGCGTTCTTTCGAGTGGGTTCAATCTTCTTTAATCAGAAGGGCTATAAAGGGACCTCTCTGGATGAAATTGCCAGTTCACTCGAAGTGACCAAAGGGGCGTTTTACTACCATATTAAAAATAAAGAAGAGCTGCTCTATCAATGTTTTAACCGCACCCTGGATGTAGAAAAACTGCTGCTGGCAAAAGCGGGCAGTGCACAGGCGACCGGTGTGGAAAAGCTTGAGCGCGCACTGCGCTATCTGTTTAACGTGCAGTTTTCCGAAGAGGGCCCGCTGATTCGCTATCGTGCACTGCCATCTTTGGATGAAGGTCATCGTAAAACCATTCTCAAGGCGACCAGCGCCAACAGTGAGCAGTTGGGCGCCTATATTCGTCAGGGCCTTGATGATAAGACATTGCGCGACACGGACATCAGTGTCGCACAGCACATATTGTCTGGTGCGGTAGAGGCGAGTCCGGATCTGACTAACTGGGTCAGTGATGTCGATAGCAAAGTCTTGTCGGCGGCTTATTTTAATCTATTTATGAATGGCTTGGCGTCAGGGTTTCGCACCAACCCGCCATCCTGAACGAAGCCAAAGATCTTATTCTGATCCTTCACAAGCAAAAAAATAAAAAAGCGGCATCAATATTATGAATAATTTTCTTTACAGCGCAGTATCCGATGTCCTTGTCGGTCCCGATACCTCAAATCAGTTGGGCGACCTCGCAGCGGCCATGGGCATTAAACGAGCGTTAATCGTCACCGATCCGGGCATTATCCAATTTGGTCTGTTAGATACGGCCATTGAAAACCTCAAAGCTAACAATATTGAGCTAAGTATTTACTCCGATGTCGTTGCCGATCCTCCAGAGTCAGTCGTGATAGATGCCGTTGCTGCGGCGCAGGCGTTTGGCTGTGACGGTGTTGTCGGTTTTGGTGGCGGCAGCTCGATGGATGTGGCCAAGTTGCTGGCGGTACTGATTAAGGGCGAACAGCAGCTGGCAGATATTTACGGCGTTGACCAAATCAACGGTGGGCGATTGCCTTTGATTCAGGTGCCGACCACCGCGGGCACAGGTTCTGAAGCAACCATGGTGTCGATTATCACCACCGGTGAAACCACTAAAGCCGGTGTGGTCAGTCGCACGCTGCTAGCGGACAAGGTGATTCTCGATGCCAAGCTGACACTGGGCTTACCGCCGGCAGTCACTGCTGCCACTGGCATTGATGCGATGGTGCATGCGATCGAAGCCTACACCAGTCAACGTTTAAAAAACCCGCTCTCAGATATGCTTGCCCGCGAGGCTCTGCGTCTGATGGCCGGCAATATCACCACTGCGGTCAAGCAGGGTGACAATGTCGAGGCGCGCAGTGCCATGCTGCTCGGTGCGATGATGGCAGGCCAGGCCTTTGCCAATGCGCCGGTGGCGGCAGTTCATGCTTTAGCCTATCCCTTGGGTGGCAACTACCATATTCCGCACGGCCTGAGTAATTCACTGGTGCTGCCCCATGTGCTGCGTTTCAATGCGCCAGTGGCGTCGGAACTTTACGCTGAACTGGCGCCGATTATTATGCCGAATCAGACGTTGCCGGCGGATACGTTAGAGGTCAGTGATGCACTGGCGGATTACTTTTTAACCCTAGCTGCGGATCTGGGTTTGCCGACGACGTTGCGGCAGATGAATATTCCCGAGCCCGATTTGCCGATGCTGGCAGAAGAGGCGATGTTGCAGCAGCGACTGTTAATTAATAATCCGCGCGAGGTCAGTTTTGATGATGCGCTTTCAATCTACCAGCAGGCGTTTTAAGTGATGAGTGATAACAGCGATCAACGTGACAATTACAAATACTTTACCGATATCACCACGCGCTGGATGGACAATGACATCTATGGGCATGTGAACAATGTTGTTTACTACAGCTACTTTGATTCGGTGGCGAATAAATTTTTAATCGAAGAGGGCGGTCTGGACATTCACCGCGCTGAGGTCATTGGCTTTGTTGTGGCATCGAGCTGCCAATATAGATCGCCAATCGCCTATCCGGACAAAATCGATGCCGGCTTTCGGGTCAATAAACTGGGTAATAGCTCAGTGGAATACGGTATTGCGATCTTTAAGCAGGGCGCCGAGACCGCTTCAGCCGTCGGCACCTTTACCCATGTGTTTGTCGACCGCGCCAGCGATAAGTCGGTGGCGATTCCAGCGCAAATTAGAAATGCCCTAGAAAAGATTGTCAGCAGCGGATAACAATCAGCCTTTGCCCTTGGTTTTAGTTTTCTTTGGCGAGGCGTTATTCTCAATAAACTCAATTATCAGGCCGGCGATATCTTTGCCTGTGGCCTTTTCAATGCCTTCCAAACCGGGTGATGAGTTAACCTCCATCACCAGTGGTCCGCGCGCTGAACGCAACAGATCGACACCACAGACATTTAAGCCCATCGCCTTGGCAGCGTTGATGGCGGTACGTCGCTCAGCGGCGCTTAATTTAACCAATTTTGCGGTGCCGCCGCGGTGAATATTGGAGCGAAACTCGCCCTCAGGTGCCTGTCGCTGCATGGCGGCGATCACTTTGCCACCGACGACAAAACAGCGGATATCGGCACCGCCGGCTTCGGCAATAAATTCCTGTACCAAAATATTCGACTTAAGCCCCATAAACGCCTGAATCACACTCTCTGCGGCTTTTTTGGTTTCAGCCAATACCACGCCAATACCTTGGGTGCCTTCAAGTAGTTTGATCACGCAAGGTGTACCGCCAACTTCGCGCAGTAGACCGTTGATGTCATCGGGTGAGTGGGCAAAAGCGGTGGCCGGAATACCGATGTTTTTTCTCGACAGCAGTTGCAGCGAGCGCAGCTTGTCACGGGACCTAGAGATAGCCACTGATTCGTTAACGCAGTAGACATCCATCATTTCAAACTGGCGTACCACAGCGGTGCCATAGAACGTCACCGATGCGCCAATACGTGGAATCACCGCGTCAAATTCGTTGCGATCAAACTCTTCAGTTTTGTAATGAATGCTCGGTTTATTGCTAGTGATATCCATAAAGCAGTGCAAATGGTCCAGCACTCTAACACTGTGGCCTCGAGCCTGTGCGGCTTCGATCAGTCGGCTGGTAGAGTAGAGTGATTTTTTTCTCGATAAAATAGCAATATTCATAGGAGTTCCCGCAGCGGTTTTGTGATGAATAACAAAACAGTCATAGCATGTTACGTTACAAAAAAAAGGTTATTTAACAGTGTTGAATTGGCGGCGTTAGCAGATTGCGTCTGCATACTTATTCGCCCGTTGCTTGCGGCGCGCAGTGTACCCGATTATGGCTATATGGGAAGGGGTAATTAGTCGCTGTGGAGACGGATCAACCCCTCTTGAATAGTGCTAGCAACCAGCCTGCCATCGCGTGAGAAAAACGACCCGCGGCTGAGCCCGCGACTGTGACTGCTGCGCGGGCTGTCCATGCTGTAGAGCAGCCATTCATCGACTCTGAATTCATCATGAAACCAGATGCAGTGATCGAGAGACGCAGCTTGCAGTTTGCTGTTCATAAAACCCACTGCGTGAGGTAATAGTGAGGTTCCCATAAGATTGAAATCGGAGGCATAAGCCAAAATAGCGCGATGCAAACCGCCGTCTTCAGCCTGTGCTTGCAGTGATCCTGATGCTTTGATCCAGATTAATTGCTGCGCAGCGCGAGGCTCAGGATTCATATAGTCGATTGGGTTAACCGAGCGCATTTCAACCGGGCGCAGCGACGGGCGGTGAGCCGCCGCCCCGGTTTTCACTTTGTCTGCCATCGCTTTGCTCAAAGCGGCCCAGCGGATACTGTCATCCTCCAGTCCTTCCGGTCCGACACAGTTGGGCATATCGGCTTGGTGAGACAGGCCAGGCTCGACAACTTGAAAGGAAAGTTCGGTACTAAAGATAGCTTTGCCGCGCTGCGACGCAACAACTCGACGAGTGGTAAAAGAGCCGCCGTCGCGAATGCCGTCAACCTGATAGAGAATCGGCACACTGGGGTCGCCCGGACGTAAAAAATAGGCATGCTGTGAGTGCACCATGCGATCCTGTGGCACGGTGTCTTGAGCAGCACGCATCGCCTGAGCAAATACCTGACCGCCAAAGACACGTTTGTTCGTTGTTTCCGGGGTTTCGCCGCGATAAATAGTCTCGTCAATTTTTTCCAGCTCGAGAATATCCAATAGTTGTTGTAGTGCTTCGCTCATAGAGTCTTTGTCCCTTGGACCTAAGTTTAATACTGCTGGTTATTGATCAGCAATTTTAACCACTAGCTTACCGAAGTTCTTGCCACTAAACAGCCAGGTAAAATATTCCGGTGCCTTTTCGAGACCTTCAACCATGGTTTCTTGATACTTTAATTCACCATTGGCCACCCAATCGGTCAGTGCGCTGTTAGCTTCGGCAAAATCACTGTAGTAATCAAATACCAAAAAGAACTTGTGCGCCGGTGGTGTTTCCAATTCACCGAAGATATGAAATGGCGTGCGTTCTTTGCTGATATCGGTGGAGTTGTAGTTGGAAATGTAGCCGCAGATCGGTACGCGCGCGCCGGCATTTAACTGCTTGGCCACGGCTTCGGTTAAGGCACCACCGACCGATTCAAAATAGATATCAATGCCATTGGGGCAGGCTGCCGCTAGATCTGCCTCTAGGTTGCCGGCTTTGTAGTCGACCACTGCATCAAAACCCAACTCGTCTTTTACATAGGCACATTTGTCTGGGCCACCGGCCACACCGACCACATGTAGGCCCAGCTTTTTGCCGATTTGACCGACCACTGAACCCACTGCACCAGAGGCTGCAGATACTACTAGCGTCTCACCAGCCTGAGGTTTGCCTTCACCTTTTAAACCAAAGTAAGCCGTGCGACCGGGCATGCCGCAGACACCTAAATAGGTCGACAGCGGTACTTTTGAGGCATCAACCTTATAGGTCATTGGATCTTTTTCATTGCTGACAAAATATTCCTGCCAGCCAGAGCGACAGCAAACATGATCACCCACTGTGTAGAGAGCAGACTTTGATTCCACTACCACACCAGCCGTTTCCGCTGCCATCACTTCGCCAATCGCAACTGGATCGGCGTAGGACTTGGCGTCGCTCATGCGACCGCGCATATAGGGATCGAGAGAGAGGTATAGCGTCTTGATAACAATCTGCCCCTCAGTGATTGGCTCGATATCTGAGGTCTCCAGTCGGAAGTTATCCGCTGTCGGCTCACCGACAGGACGGCTGGCTAAAACGATGCTTTTGTTGTGGTACTGACGCATTATTATCCCTCTTTTTTTGGCTGTGCCGCTTTAAGGTATAGTGGTTTGTTATGGGGTCTTTTGCTAGCCGCCTGTGATGGCTGCCGATACTAGCAACAATAATCACTGATGATAGTTAAAATAAATGGCAATACTTGAAAGTGAGAATAACATACTGTAAGTTCAATTTCTTTAAAAACACTGTCCGTGCAGCAAATCGTGACTTGCTGTTGGGCGACTATTTATGTCAGTGAAAAGTAGGAGACCGATGTGAGTGATCTACAAGCTTTTAGGCAGGAAACCCGGGACTGGTTAGAGGATAACTGCCCGCCATCAATGCGTTTTCCAGTGACCAATTCTGACGATGCCTGTTGGGGTGGTCGCAATTGGACGTTTAAGAGCGACGAGCAGAAGCAATGGTTGGAGCGCATGG
>Ga0209425_10005158_pt1 | contig 12939 bp, 15 predicted proteins | sample COG_05_FD_184749 | JGI IMG/M metagenome (GOLD analysis project Ga0209425, IMG submission 184749) | Pelagic Microbial community sample from North Sea - COGITO 998_met_05 (SPAdes) (version 2) | ecosystem: Environmental > Aquatic > Marine > Neritic zone/Coastal water | place: Helgoland, sampling... | reverse complement strand
CAAAAGGTTCTTTATCAGATTTAGGTTCAGGTGCAGGATTTCCAGGTTTGGTTTTAGCAATATTTAATGAGAACAAGGACTTTCACGTGAAATTGTACGAAAAATCACCCGTTAAGAGAGCTTTTTTAGAACAAATAAGTAAAAAATTATCCATCAAAGTAGAAATAAAAGGAAATGTATATGAGGAAATTATTGATACTGATTATGTAGTGAGCAGAGCTTTCAAAAAACTTGAATCAATAATACAAGTTTCACGTGAAATAGTTCAAAAATCCCATAAGTTAATAGTTTTAAAAGGTCAAAATGCACAGGAAGATCTAAAAAAAGCTTTCAAAAGAGAAAAATACCCTTATAAACTTGAAGAAAGCATAACTAATAAAGATTCTAAAATAATTATAGTCGATTTAAAAAAATGACGACAACAATTTCGGTGATTAATCAAAAAGGTGGGGTGGGTAAGACAACAACAGTCATAAATTTGGCAGCATCTCTGTCCATTATGGGTCAAACAAATCTTGTTATCGATTTAGATCCACAAGGTAACGCAACAACGGGATTTGGCAAGAGTAATAGCGATGAAGAGAATAACATCTACAATTTATTGATAAAAAAGATCAGTTTAGCAGACTCGATTCAAAAAACTAATATTGAAAAATTAGATATTATTGGATCACATGTAAATTTATCAGGTCTTGAAGTAGAAACCGCAAGCGACTCAAAGAGAGCATTTGTTTTAAAAGAAATATTATCAAGTGAGAAAAATGAAGTGCTTCAAAAATATGACAACATATTTATTGATTGTCCTCCCTCATTAAGTCTTCTAACAATAATGTCTTTAGTTGCATCTGATGAATTATTGGTACCATTGCAAACAGAATTTTTTGCCTTAGAAGGGATAACACAACTCGTTAAAACTATAGATAGAATTAAAGAAAATTTAAACCCAAGTCTCTCTATTAGAGGCATTCTACTAACAATGTTCGATAAGAGGAATAAGCTTTCTTCTGAAGTAGATAGGGAAGCAAGAAATTATTTTAAGGACAAAGTCTATCAAACTGTTATCCAAAGAAATGTGAGGTTATCAGAAGCGCCGTCTCATGGTCTACCCTGCGTTATTTATGATAAAAATTGTGTAGGCAGTAAATCGTATTTGAAGTTGGCTGAGGAATTTTCAAAAAAAAATAATATAGGCACTGCTGTATGAGTTCAGGTAAAAAAAAAGGTTTAGGAAGGGGCTTATCTGCTTTATTTGGAGATGATGCTCCAAAAGAAAAAGTTATAGAAAAAAAAGGTTTATACAAAATTTCCATTGGTGATCTTAGTAGAAATCCCTACCAGCCTAGAAAATTTTTTAATGATACTAAGCTTAAAGAACTAACAAATTCTATTAAAAAAAAAGGTGTAATCCAACCTATTGCAGTAAGACCAAATAAATCAGAACCAGGAAAATTTGAAATTATAGCAGGAGAAAGAAGATGGCTTGCTGCTCAAAAAGCTGGCCTTCATGAAATACCGGTAACTGTTTTAGATTTAACTGATGTAGAGTCCCTAGAAGTGGCAATTGTTGAAAATATTCAAAGAGATGATTTAAATCCAGTTGAGGAAGCTAGGGGTTATAAGAGATTATTCCAGGAGTTTAATTATGATCATGAAAGTATTTCAAAATTAATGTCTAAAAGCAGAAGCCATATTAGTAACACTTTAAGATTACTTACTCTTCCAGAAGACATTATTGCTATGCTGGAAGAAGGCACGCTTTCAACAGGACAAGCAAGGCCATTAATTGGAATATCTAATGCGTCTGCTATTGCAGAAGAAATTGTTTCAAAAAATTACAGTGCTAGGAAGGTTGAATATTTAATTAAATCAAAAAAATCTACACAATCGAATAAGACTTACGATACGAATATTTTAAAAGCGCAAGAGAAGATTGAAAAGATCCTTGGTTTAAAAGTTTATATTTCTAATAAAAAAAATAATTCTGGAAAAATCATAATAGAATATAAGAATCTAGAACAATTTGAACTGGTTTCAAATTTACTTACTAAGAATTAGCAATTTCACAAAGTTCCACTAATAATTTTTTTATCAATATATTTTTATTTGTTTCAGCACTTGATTTTATTTTAATCTCTAAATTATAAGTCTTATTTAAAGCGGTAGTTATTTTGTATGAATTCCATCTTTTTGATTGTTCAATAAATTTTGGCTTATCTTTCCAAAAAATTGGTGGCTTAATTGTATTTAAAGCTGTCTCTAAGTTTGTTTCTTTTGACAAAGAAGAAACCTCATGAAGTTTGTTTAGTCTTTGATTAATTATGTTTAAGTATAAAACATTTTTTTCAGCATCCAATCTTGTGTCACTTAAAAGCCTGTTAGTATTATTTTTATTTCCAACAAGCGCCTCATCTTTAAGTTTGCTAAAATCATCATTAATTTTGGCATCTAAAAGCATTTCTAGTTTTTCATTGTCTATTATTTTATCTTGAAAACAGGAGATAATTTTATCTAATTCATTTTGAACTCTTGCCCTATCTAAATTAGAATTTTCTAAAATTAAATTAATATTTTGTGATGTTAGACCTTTGAAATTACTTAGTCTATCAAGTATTATTTTTCTTATTGATATATCGTTGTCTGCATAACATGCTACAGAATTAAACTCCTTGGATTTTTCAAATCTATTTCTTAACTTTGATTTTTTATCCAAAATATCTGCGAAAAAAATAATTTTATTATTACCAATATTTTTAACGACACCTTCAAAGAGTGGATATATTTTATCATTAACATTTTCTATAAAAATAATTTTTTTATCCTCAAATAAAGATATATTGCCTATTTCATTAGGCAGTATTTCGGTATTTAAAACTTCATCTTGAATATAGTTTAGAATTAAACTTTTCTCATAGAGATTTTTTATTTTTTTTTTGAATTCTTTCTTTAATCCGATATTTTCGCCATAAAAAAGTATAGAGTTAAAACGAGTAAGTAATTTTATATCTTTTTCAACTAAATAACTTTTAGTAATCATTCATTCATTTTCAAAATTAAATAGTTTATTATTTTATCGGTACTAGTATTTGTTAGATTTTTTTCAAGATTATTCTGATTATTTATAGTTGAGGTATGGTTATCGGCAATATCGTAATTACCATTTACTGAAATTAAAAATTCTTTTTTATTTTTACCGTTCATAAATTCAATAGCAACATTTGTATTAAGAGTTATTTCATATTTAGTAATTTGATTTTTTAAATTTTTTTCTTTTATTTTTTTAGTTTTCTCGGTTTTAATATTAAGTATAATTTCTCGATTTCCTTGATTTCTTGTCAAAACTTTTTGAATATTATTTTTTATTAAAAACGCTGTCTTTTTATCTCCAGAAATATTTATATCTTTGATTTTTAAATTTAAAAGTTGATCTTTATCTAAAATTTTATAACCACAACTTGTAGTAATGGTTATTATTAAAATAAAAAAAATTTTTAGGTGCGATTTCATTATTAACTAATTATGTAGTTTATAATTTTGTTTTTTACAAATATAGTTTTAATAATTTTTTTATCCTGAATATATTTTTTTGCTTTTGAGTTTTTTAGAATAAACTGAGTGATTTCTTTTTCTAGCATGTTTGCTTTAATAGTAACTACATCTCTAGTTTTTCCATTAATTTGGACTGCTATTTTAACCTCATCAAAAGCATTATTTTTATCAATTTCTGGCCAATTGTGAACAGTTTTGCAATTAAATAATTCCAAGCATTCAAAAGCAAAATGTGGAGTGAATGGCACCATTAACTTAATTATCTTTATACTATTTTCTAACATTACTTTATTGCTTATTTTTAAATCTAAATAATCTCTAAAAACTTTATAAACTTGGTGAAAGTAAGCTATTGAAACATTGAACCTAAAATTTTTAATTGAGTCATCAATTTTAATAACAAAATTATTTATTTCTAAAGAAAATTTTTTTTCCTCCTTTTTGTCTAAATCAACCTCTTTTCTGTTAGATATTAAATAATTCAAATTCCAAATTTTTTGTAGAAACTTATTTGCAGAATCAACTCCTGTATCTGACCACTGTATATCTTTTTCAGGAGGGCTATCAGATAAAATAAACAGTCTAACAGCGTCAGCTCCATATTGATTAATCATTGTTTCTGGATCTATTGTATTTTTTTTAGATTTTGACATGGACTCAGAAATGCCAACGGTTACCATGCTTTTGTCTGATTTTTTAACTACATTCTTATTCGTATCTTTTTCTATTTCATCTGGATACAGCCAATTTCCATTTTGATCTTTATAAGACTCATGGCAAACCATGCCTTGAGTAAACAAATTTTTAAAAGGCTCAGAAAGATTTAAATTTTTATTGCATGCGTTAATTCCTTTTGTAAAAAATCTAGAATAAAGTAAATGAAGTATAGCGTGTTCAATACCTCCGATATATTGATCAACCGGCATCCAATAATTAATTTTTTTATAATCAAATGGTGCTTCAGTATGATGAGGTGAACAAAATCTAAGAAAATACCATGAAGAGTCAACAAAAGTATCTAGAGTATCAGTTTCACGTACAGCCTTTCTACCAGTTGATTTATGAATAGTATGTTTCCAATCAAGATGATTATCTAATGGGTTACCCTGGGAATTTAAATCAATATCATCAGGTAATTCTATAGGTAACTCAGATTTATCAACGGGTACAACACTTCCATCCTCTAGATAAATCATAGGAATTGGACATCCCCAATATCTTTGTCTAGAAATCCCCCAATCCTTTAATCTAAACAGAGTTTTTCTTTTTCCTAAATTATTATTTTCTATTTTATCAATTACTTTTTCTTTAGCTTTATTAATATTTAAATTATTTAAAAAATCTGAATTAATTATCTTGCCATCACCAATGTAAGCTTCTGATAATTCTTTTTTCTTCTTATCTTCTACGACTTTTATAATTTCAAGCTTATATTTTTTTGCAAAATCAAAATCTCTTTGATCATGAGCAGGGCAGCCAAAAATTGCCCCACTACCATAGTCCATTAAAACAAAATTTGCGAAAAAAACTGGAATTTTTTTATTTATAATGAATGGATGTTTAACAAATAAATTGGTGTTAAAACCTAATTTTTCTGCATTAGCAACTGCTTCTTCGGTGGTTCCAGTTTTGCTACAGTCTTGTTTAAACTTTTTAAACTTTTCAAGATTTTGAAAATTTTTATTCAATGGGTGATCAGTAGAAAGAGCTATAAAACTAGCTCCAAAAATAGTGTCCGGCCTAGTTGTAAAAATAGCAATTTTTTCATTTGTATTTTCAATTTCAAAATTTATTTCACAGCCATATGATTTACCAATCCAGTTTTTTTGCATTAATTTAACTTTATCAGGCCAACCGTTTAAACTATTTAAATCATTTAAAAGTTCATCTGAAAATTTTGTAATATTGAAAAACCATTGAGACAATTTTTTTCTTTCAACCACTGCATTTGAACGCCAGCCTTTTCCATTGATTACTTGTTCGTTAGCTAAAACAGTTTTTTCTTCTGGATCCCAATTTACATATGTTTCTTTACGTGACACTAAGCCCTGATTATAAAAATCTATAAATAATTCTTGCTGATGTTTATAATAATCTTTGTTACAGGTGGAAATTTCCAAGTCCCAATCTATTGAAAGTCCTAATAATTTTAGTTGAGATCTCATTATGTCAATATTTTTATTAGTCCAATCTTTTGGGTGTAAATTATTCACTTTTGAAGCATTTTCTGCTGGTAAACCAAAAGAGTCCCAGCCCATTGGATGTAAAACATTAAAACCATTCATAAACTTATATCGAGCTATGACGTCGCCGATAGTATAGTTTCTCACATGACCCATGTGTATTTTACCAGATGGATAGGGGAACATCTCTAAACAATAAAATTTTTTCCCATCTTTGTTTATTAATTTTTGATTAAGAAACTTTTTTTGCCATTTTTTTTCAATAGCTTGAAAATTAACTCTTTCCATTTAATTATTTTCTCTTTTTATTTTTAGAGTCTTTTTCTATCAAACTAGCTTTTTTGATAATAGATGTTCTTAATTCTTGACTGATAGCGGAATCAGCCATTAAATTAACAGCACAAGATTGTTGTGTGCTGCATTTTTTTTTATGAACTATAATTTTTAAACTATCACTTCTAATTTCATTAGATAAAAACCGTACAGTTATTTTGATAGACTCGTTATTTGAAGAAACATTATCTGTGTACCAATCAGAAATTATTATGCCTCCAGAATAATCGACAGTAGTCATGGGTAAAAAATCTAAAATTTCTAAAGATGCTCGCCACATAGGGTTAGAGGTACTGAATTCATAATTTGTGCCGGCTCTACCTCTCAAACTTCCTAAAGTCACGCCCTTGCCTTCTTCTACATTTTTTTTAGCTCGCTCTTCACCTTTCGTTGGATTGTCTCTTGCAGGAGAATATTTGTAAATACCACATGAAGTAGATAAAATTAAAATTAAAGCGGAAAAAAATAAAATTCGTGTCTGATTTGTTTTCATAACATTTAAAATTTAATTAATTACAGAGTTATTTAACTAAAAACACATATAATATGATAAAAATTGAAATTAAATCTAAATTAGTAAAAAATCCAATAAAATAGGCTCTTTTGATAGTGATAAAAATGCAACATAACTGATAAAAGTGTAGAAATATATAACAAATCTAAACAAAACTGGTCATTTTGCAATAAATTGCATTCATTAATTTATGTAAATTAATTTAATAACAAAACAGAAGGACAAAAATGAAAAATACATTAAAAGCTTTGTTAGTAGCACTAACTGCTTTTTCTTTCTCAGTAGCAAATGCTGGTGATTTAGCAATCACTGGTTCAGCTAAAGCATCGTACTCTATCACTTCAAGTGATAATGCGGCTGCTCAAATTGAGCAAGATAAAGGTTTAGGTGTAACTAATGAATTTTCTTTATCAGCATCAGGTGAGTTAGACAACGGAATGTCTTGGAACTACAAACAAGATATCGACGGTACAACTACACAAGACGATGCACAATTAACATTAGCAACTGATTATGGTACACTTGGTGTATTCATTTCAGAAGGTGGATTAGATACAGATAACACTGCATCTCAATCAGTAATTTCAAGACCATCAGACACTTCATACAATGAAGGTATGGTTGATTCTTGGGATATCAGTGGTATGAATACACTTCAATATCACACAGCAGCTGATATGTTACCTTTCGGAACTATGATCAAATTGGCTCACGCTCCGTCATTAACAGCAGGTATAAATGACTATAAAGCAACAGGTGGCGCAAACGCAGTAGCGTATGACGCTCCTGGCGTAGCAGCAGGTTTCTGGAACGTAGCAGCAGATCCATTAGGTCAGTTAATCACTAACATGGGTGATTCAGCGACTCACTACCAAGTGAAAATCGGTGCAATTCCTTTTGTTGATGGTTTAGCATTAGGTGCAGACTACTTAGACATTAATGGTCAATTAACAGGTGAACAAAAAGCCGAGTCTGGTTCGTACTACGGTACTTACGCAGCAGGTATGTTCTCAGTTGGTTACAGCAAAAGTTACCTAGCGACAATGATCCAAGGTGTGGGTGTTGATGCATTAGAATCTATTGAAGGAACAAAATACTCAATAGCGGCTAACATTAACGATGATTTCTCAATCTCTTACGAGAAAGAAAAATCAGCGCCAAACACGCAAACTGCTGCAACAGCAATGTTTGATCTTGAGTCAACTGGTATACAAGCTGCCTACACAATGGGTGGTATGACTATGGCAGTAGCTATGAACGATCACCAAAATGCACAGTACGTACAGAACAATGATGTTAAAGATACTACTTTCTCAGTAGCTATGGCATTTTAATTGTTTAAAACAATTTAAATTAGAAAAGCCGGTTAATTATATTAGCCGGCTTTTTTTTTATTTCAGACATAAGAGCAAAACCCTCACAATTAACGCCTTTAAGTCTATTCAAATTTACACTCTTAATACCACCTAACGGAATTAATTTTTTTGACATTGTATTAAGGAACGTATTAAATTTAATAACCCCTAAAAAAGGTTCACCTTTTTTATACTCAACTAAAAATAATTTAGAAAGTAAGACGAAGCTACAGCCTTGTTTGATTTTAAATACTATCTGATTTAGATTATGTGCCGATCCAATAATCTTGAAATTCGGTTTTTTATTATTAAGTGCTTTAAAGGACTTATTATAAGATGATAAATATATACCATCAGAATTAAGCTTGACTGCCAACCGTGTGTTATTTGCTACATAAAAGTCTATAAGTTTAAGCTTACATTGTTTTCTAAATTTTTGTAGTTGTTCTATATTTTCATTTATTCCCTTGTTTCTATAAATAATCAAAAATTTTTTATATTTTTTAATGTTTCTTAAATTGATATCTTTGATACTTTCAATGATTAAAAAATATTTTTTTTTAAAGGCAAACATATGAACACAATAATTGAAAGATTTGATAAAATAAAATCTAATATTTTGCTATTAAAACCTATAAAACTAGTAAATATCATAGCTGTAAGTAAAACTTTTACCTTAGAGCATATTAACCCTTTGATTAACTATGGGCATATCCATTTTGGAGAAAATAAAGTTCAAGAGGCAGTAATAAAATGGAGTGAAATAAAAAAAGATAAACAATATCTTAAGCTTCATATGATTGGTAAATTACAAAGCAACAAAGCAAAGGAAGCTGTTAAGCTTTTTGATTATGTACATTCCCTTGATAATCAAAAACTTGCTGATGCATTAGCTAAACATCAAAAGAATTTAAATAAAAATCTTCAATATTTTATACAAGTAAACTTAGAAAATGAAATTCAAAAATCGGGAATATCTGCAAGTGAATTAGATCCGTTTTATAATTACTGTGTTAATGAACTTAATCTTAATATTATAGGCCTTATGATTATTCCACCAAATGATAATAAATCAGAAAAATATTTTAAATCCTTGAATGAACTTAACAAATCTTTAGCTCTTCAAGAATTAAGTATGGGTATGTCTGCAGACTATCTAAGTGCTGTAAAAAATGGAGCTACTTTTGTAAGATTAGGAAGTTCTATATTTGGCTCAAGATTTTAATTTTAGTATTTTTTTTTATATCTTTAATAATTTTTAAAAGGTTAATCTTTTTCACAGCAACGCAGCCCTCTGTTTTTTTATAATTTTTTTTTGCAATATGTATAAAAATAGCACTTCCTTTATTTTTTTTAATAGGACTCATATTATAATTTAGCACTAAGATAATATCGTAAATATTCTTTTTTAAAAAAAGTTTTTCGTAAGAGGAAATAAATGGCAAATAAATAAGTTGATTGTATTTCTTTGATTTTGGGTCGTCACACCAGCCCATATTTTTTTTTATAACAATTTTTTTTAATTTAGTTTTGATTTTTTTTATTCTGTCTTTTCTATATAAGATAAATCTAATTTTAAAGAGACCTTTAGGTGTAATTAAGTCTCCTTCTTTCCTTTTATAACCAATTCCTCTTTTACCTATGGCACATTTTACTTTATATTGTTTATAGATAAGATATTTTTTATTTATCAAAATATGCATCGATTAAATGTTCTAATTTTAGGTCCCCAATCATTTATTTCCACCTTAAATGAACTTAAACCCTTTTTAAAGTTTAATTCTTTATTTGATGAATTAAGCTCTGAACATGAAGTTATTTTATTTCATAAAGCAGCTTTAAAAGATAAGAAACAAAAAGATTTAATTGATAGCAGCAACTCCATAAAAATCTTTTCTTCTAAAAAAAATGACTCTTTAAACAATTATGATGCTTATTTAGAATTACCAACTACTTTAAATGAAATAAATGCTGTTGTAGAAAATATAGTTGCAAAAATTAAATTTAACAAAAATTCCTCAATAAGGATAAAAAAATATTTATTAAACAAGAATGAAAAAAAATTATTTAAACTAAATGATTGTATAACGTTAACAGAAAAAGAAATTCAACTTCTTGAATTATTTTTGGACAATAAAAAACCAATTTCAAAAGATAATATTTTATCTAGTGTCTGGAATTATTCAATAGAGGCAGATACCCACACGGTTGAGACTCATATTTATAGATTAAGAAAAAAGATTAGTGAAAAATTTCTAGATGAAAAGTTTATTCTTAACAATAAAGATGGTTATTACCTATGAAAAAAAGAAACAAGATCGCAAAAGATCTTTTGACGACAAAATATAGAAAAAGAGTGGTTAAGCCAAAAAAAGGTAAAGGTAGTTTCAAGAGAAAGAAAAACTAACTCTTATTTATTCAGTCTAGCCCCAATTACCTGAATTATTTTTGAAGACAAATCTGTTCCAAATTCTAAACTTTCTTTTGTAGATTTATTATTAATTAAACCATGTAAAAAACCACCTGCAAATAAATCGCCAGCACCTGTTAAATCTTTAATTTTAAGATTTTCTTTAGCCTGACACTCTACCACTTCGTTTTTACTAATTGCTACAGCTCCCTTTTCTCCCCGAGTTACAATCATTAATTTATTAACTGTTTTTGCAAAATCAATTACATCTTCGAAATTTTTTACATTAATTAAAGACATAATTTCTTGTTCATTTGCAAATGAAACATCTAATTTATTTTTTACTAATTCAAGAAAGTGAGGTTTGTGCCTTTCTACACAAAATAAGTCCGACAAAGACATAGCAACTTTATTAGAATTATTTATTGCCTTTTCAAATGCTTTCTTGGGAGCTCCTTCATCCCAAAGATATCCTTCTAAAAATAAGATTTGACTTTTTTTTACAGCATTTATGTCAATATCATCTTCATTAATTTTTCCTGCAGTTCCAAGAAAAGTAACCATTGTTCTTTCTGAGTCAGGTGTAATTAATATCAAACAAGTTCCTGTTGGTATATTTCCCTTTTTTTTTCTGTAAAAAAATTCAACATTTTCCTTTTTTAAACCATCCTCATATTTGTTGCCTAAATCATCATCATTTATTTTGCCAATAAAACCAACTTTATTATTTAATTGAGAAAGTCCAACTATCGAATTAGCCACCGATCCACCAGAAACTGTTTCTTCTATTTTAAGTGTTGATAATAGTTTTTTAAACTCAGTTTCATCAACAAGTTTCATCGTGCTTTTAATTAAATTATTTTGGCTGATAAAATTTTCATCAACTTTACATATTACATCGACAATAGCATTGCCTATTCCTAATATTTTCATTTAAGCTTTTTTAGTTTTAATAGGTTTTTTTCTATTTGGATAACAGCTTTTACAAATTTTACAAGTTATTCCATAACAATCTCTAGCCTTACAATATTCTCTGCCGTACCAAATTATTTGTAAATGAAGTTTGTTCCAATATTTTTTTGGGAAGATTTCTTTTAGATCCTTTTCTGTTTGGACTACGTTCTTTCCGTTTGTTAAACCCCATCTCTGCGCCAACCTATGAATATGAGTATCAACTGGGAAAGCTGGAAAACCAAAGGCTTGAGACATTACCACACTTGCAGTTTTGTGACCTACACCTGGAAGACTTTCAAGTTCTTCATATGTTTTAGGAACTTTGCTTTTATATTTTTCAACAAGCGTTTTTGAGAGAAAATAAATACTTTTTGCTTTAACCCTAAATATTCCAATTCTGTTTATTAATTTTTCAATTTTCTTTCTACCTAATCTTACAAAGTGTTCTGGCTGATTATATTTTGGATAAATATTTTTTGTAACATTATTTACATTAACATCTGTGCATTGAGCTGAAAGCAATACAGATATCAATAAAGTAAAATTATTTTTGTAATTTAAAGGTATTGGTATCTTGGGATAATATTTATTTAATATTTTTAAAACTGTCTTTGATTTTTCTCTACTATTCACTTAAAATTTAAAAGATCACGCATTGAGTAAAGACCTGGCTTTTTTGACATAAGCCACATAGCAGCTGTTAAGGCACCTTCTGAATAAAGGGCTCGATCAAAAGACTCGTGATTAAGCTTAATAATTTCTTTACCACTAGAAAATCTAACCTCGTGTTCACCAATAACCTCTCTTTTACGAATAGAATTAAAATTTATTTTTTTTGAGTAAGGGAAGAATTTTTTATTTAAATACTTTTTTCCAATTAAATTATTAAGATTTTTATTTTTTCCATCAGCTATTCCTTTACCCAACATTAAAGCTGTTCCAGAGGGGTAGTCTATTTTATGCTTGTGGTGAACTTCATAAATTTTACTAAGAAAATTATTTCCAAGAGATTTTGATGTAATTTCTGTTAAATACATTAGAAGATTAACCCCTAGACTCATATTACCAGCTTTTAAAATTGCAATTTTTTTTGAAAATTTTTTAATTACACTATCATCCTTTTTAGAAAAACCTGTTGTTCCAATTACTACTTTTTTTTTAAGTTTTGAAGCAATTTTTAAAATATCAAGAGTACTTTCGGGAACTGTAAAATCAATTATTATATTTGCTTTTTTAAATGACTCAATATCATTTAGGCCAGGTTTAATGCCTGCAATTTTTTTATTAATTATCTTATTTTCTGTTAATGATACTAATTTGAAATTATTATTAGTTTTAGAAGATTTTATGAGTTGTTGTCCCATTCTACCCATGCAGCCAGTAATAGATAAATTTATTTTTTTCATTATTTTATGAAATAAATTGTTACAATAATAACTAATGTAATTATAGCCCAAATCGATAAATTACTTAAAAACTCTTTTAGTTTATTGTTTGTAGATAAAAAGCCAGGTAAGATTAGAATCAATACTGCAATTAAAAAAATTGCTGACATGATCTGATCTGTTTGCATTTAAATTATGAATTCTTCCAAAACTTTTTTGCTTTTTCAAAAAAACTTTTAATAATTGGGTCAGGTTTACT
>Ga0209425_10005157_pt1 | contig 12941 bp, 13 predicted proteins | sample COG_05_FD_184749 | JGI IMG/M metagenome (GOLD analysis project Ga0209425, IMG submission 184749) | Pelagic Microbial community sample from North Sea - COGITO 998_met_05 (SPAdes) (version 2) | ecosystem: Environmental > Aquatic > Marine > Neritic zone/Coastal water | place: Helgoland, sampling... | reverse complement strand
GTCTCTATGGTATTGGCGATCTGGAAACCCTGGCCAAGGACACGCACAAATTTGAATCACGCTATATGGACAGTTTGATTGGCCCCTACCCCGAGCGCAGAGATATCTATCTTCAACGCTCACCGATCCATCATGCCGAGGGCCTCAACTGCCCGGTTATTTTTTTGCAGGGCTTAGAAGATAAAGTCGTGCCACCCAATCAAGCAGAGATGATGGTCAAGTTGCTCGAAGAAAAAGGGATTAAAGTGGCCCATGTCACCTTCCCCGACGAAGGCCATGGCTTTAGAAAAGCGAACAATATTATTCACGCCATGGAAAGCGAATTGGCCTTCTATCGCGACGTCTTTAATCTCGTGGATAAGATCTAAACATGTCACGCTATCGCCCGCCTGCACCGAAAAGCTCGCCCTATATCACCCCAGAGGGTGCCAGTAAAATGCGCGCCGAAGTCCATCAGCTTTGGAAAGTCGAGCGCCCGCAGGTCACTCAGATTGTTCATGAAGCAGCGAAAAATGGCGATCGCTCGGAGAACGGCGACTACATTTACGGTAAACGCCGTTTGCGGGAAATTGACAGCCGCGTGCGCTACCTCACTAAACGCATCGAAGACGCCACCATTGTCGAAGATAAACCCAGAGATCCCTCAAAGGTATTTTTTGCCGCCTGGGTCACCGTGGAAGATCAAGACAGCGAAGAAAAACACGTCTACAGATTGGTTGGCTCCGATGAGATTGATTCCACACTCAACTGGATTAGCATCGACTCACCCATAGCGCGAGCACTGGTTGGTAAATCGATTGACGATGAGGTAAACGTAAAAACACCGGCTGGAAACCGGTGTCTAGTGATTACAGCGATAAAATATTAACGGCCATTAATTAGGGCGACAGCCGACTGATATCCCAGTCATCAGGATTGTCCTCAGAGCGCGAATAACTAAAGCGATCATGCAGACGCATTTCACCGCCCTGCCAAAACTCAATTTCCTCAGGTACCACCCGAAAGCCACCCCAAAAGTCCGGCAACGGAATCTCACCCTCAGCAAACTTCTCTTTGATCTGAGCAAACTGCGTTTCCAAGGCCTGCCGCGAGTTAATCCGACTGCTCTGTTTGGAGGCCCAGGCGGCCAGTTGGCTGCCCTTCGGGCGACTGAGAAAATACTTCAACACATCGACGGTTGATAAGCGCTCAGCGCGACCACCAATAATCACTTGGCGGTCTAACTGAAGCCAAGGAAAATGCAGGCTCACCTGCGCATTAGCAGCGATCTCCTGCGCCTTGCGGCTGCCGAGATTGGTGTAAAACACAAAGCCGCGCGGATCAAAGTCTTTTAATAGCACCATGCGCTGCCAAGGTTTGCCCTCGGCAGACACCGTGGCCACACTCATCGCCGTGGGGTCCTGAATCTCCGCTTCGATCGCCTGTTTCATCCACAGAGTGAACTGATCAAAGGGGCTACTCGATAGCGACTCGCGGGTTAATTTTCCATAATCATATTCGCGACGATTATCTTGCAAGCTCATAGCATTTCCATCTGTGCAGTTTGATTAACGATCTTACATACTGCCAATACATTGCCCGCCATCGACGGGTAATGCAACACCGGTCATGTAGCTACCCGCCTCACTGGCCAAAAGCAAAAACGGCGCACTGATCTCGTCCATGCTGCCCGCGCGTCCCAATGGAGACGAGTTAAGAAACTTAGCACTCTCGGGGGAATCAAACAGCGACTCAGTCATTTCAGTTAAAAAGTACCCAGGACACAATGCATTGACACGAATACCTTTGCGTCCCCACTCCAACGCCTGAGCCTTAGACAACTGAATCACACCCGCTTTAGAAGCAGAGTAAACCGACTGAGCAAAGGCCACACGCAGCCCCAAAATAGACGCAGTGTTGACGATGCTGCCGCCGACACCAGCGGCAACCATACGCTTGGCCGCCTCTTGAGCCACCATCCACACGCCTTTAAGGTTAGTGTCCACAACCCAATCCCAGCTCGCTTCATCGGCTTTTAATGCGCTCCTGCCATCGGCAACACCCGCATTATTGGAAATCACGGTGATCGTGCCAAAGGCTGCTTCGCCCTTATCAAAGGCAGCCGTAACCGACTCCGCACTAGTCACATCCATAGCCACTGCAACCGCCTCACCACCAGCTGCTTGAATCTCAGCCACCAGGGCCTCGAGACGATCAACACGGCGCGCCGCAACGACTACCTTGGCACCACGAGCGGCCAAAATTTTTGCGAAGTTAACACCAAAACCACTGGATGCACCTGTAACCATAGCGACCTTGCCGCTCATATCGAATTCTGTTGTCACGTCTTTCCCCTCTTAAGTTTCATTATTGACCATTCGACCGTTCATGCTAAGTGCCTAAGTTTAACCCGCCGATACTCACAGCCACTAGAAAAAACAAGACTCCGGAGTTCTACTTATCACGGGACACAGCGATCACGACGCTAAACAGGTAAGGTGGTCTGGTTTGGTCTACTTTAAGCTCAATAAGCCATGACGCATACCCATTAGGAAAATCCAATCACGCTTTCAGGAGTATTTAATATGGAACTGCCTTCGTTACTCAGCATTACCCCAATTTATATGGCCATTTTGGGCCTTCTGTTTATACCTTTCACTATGCGCGTCGGCTTGTACCGAGTTAAAAATGAGATTTTTATCGGGCCTGGCGATGACCCTGAAATGTTGCGCCGTATCCGTGGCCAAGGAAATTTTATTGAAACCGTGCCCATCGCGCTATTGCTGCTCCTCGCCATGGAACTATTAGGTGCTGGCGACATGTGGCTTCATGTTCTCAGCATCGCACTGGTCGTCGGACGTATCCTCCATTATATCGCTATCACCGAACTCGGCCCGTCCGTCTGCCGCCCGATCGGCATGATGGCCACGCTGATCACTATTTTAGTCAGTTCGCTGTGGATTCTGATTGATGCGCTGCAGTAAGCCCACAGCTATCTCTCCAGAAGAGCTCCCATGATGGCGCTATATTGCGAACAATCCGTAATATTGAAAAGTACTCGCTAGGGTTTACTATTTGTTTGCTTATTTGGCTATTGGTTGTGTAAATTTTTAGCTGGCAAAAAGGCTCAATGGAGAAAAAACCGCGAAAATATTGGTATGACATTAAGTGAATTTGAAGTTAAAAGATGTGAACGGGAAATAGGAAGGTTTTTCGATATCAAGCGCCCGCAGGTCCATCTCAGAGGCCAACTTGATCTCGGTTACCGTATTGATGGGCAGAGTGTTGAGCTTTTCGAGATTCGCCCAAACTGGCGCAATCCGGAAACTAAAATGGAACTGCCCTTTGCCAAAGCCACCTATGTAAAAAAACAGTGTCTATGGAAGATATTCTGGCAGCGCCAGGATTTGAAATGGCATAGCTATGCACCAGCCCCGAGGGTTCAGCATTTCAAAGAGTTTTTAGCAATTGTCAGTGAGGATAAGCACGGCTGTTTTTTTGGCTAGTGAAGTGCGATAAAAATCCGGCGGCTCAACCATAGGTGATGTACTGCTCCATCTCATTCGTATCCAAATGTGGAATCCCATTAAACCCTGTCAGATTCATTTTCCTAGCATTAAAAAAGAAGTGACTAATCGCGGTATTTTTATACTGCAGATTTAGGTCAAACACATTCTCATCGGGAATACCCAACACCCCTCCAACAAAAGTGCTGATCGACCCACCGGAACCAATGGCGAGAATACATTTGCCACTGGCGGCCATGGCTTGAATCTGTTGCTGAGCGTCGAGTACACGGGCTTTAAAGTCGACCCAGGTTTCCGGCACATTATCGATTTCGCCTCTGGTCCAGACGGTTAACACTTTGCGCAGCAGGCGGTAGTAGTTTTTGCGGTCGTCCGGGTTGGCGGCAATAGTTTGGTAGAGCGGGTCATCGCCATGACTTTTGCCATAGGCTTCGGTCATATCGGTGAAGTTATATTCATTGAGTCCCGGCAGTACGATGCGATTGCTGCCATCGATCTCCATTCCCGCGCAGATGCCGTCCATGGTTTCGTGATGGCGCACCATATCGCCGACCACGAGTGTGTCAAAGCTGGCTCCGCGTTTGCCCAAATGCTCTCCTAACCAGCGCGATTGCTGATGGCCGAGGTCGGAGAGTTGATCGTAATTGGCGGCGCCAAAGGAGGCTTGAGCGTGGCGAACGAGGTAGAGCTCAGACATGGGGGATCCTGTGGGTAATTGCTATTTTTTTGTTGTGAGTATTTAAACCCACTTTGCAGGTTATGGGTAGTTGCCTTGACGGAATAGAGGTCATTGATCGAAGCAATGATCCTTAATATGCTAGATTAATTGTAAAGACCAACTAGGGAGATGGGATAGATGTCCAAATACACTGCCAAAATAGCCTGGAAGCGCCAACCCGAGGAAGTCTTTACCGATAATAAATACAGCCGCGGCCACACCTGGGAGTTTGATGGCGGCGCCGTTGTTGCTGCGTCGTCCGCGCCATCGATTGTGCCGCTGCCCTATTCGGTTGAGGACAATGTCGATCCTGAAGAGGCGTTTATTGCCTCCCTATCCAGCTGCCATATGCTGTTTTTTCTCTCCTTTGCTGGCAAGTATCGCTTGGTAGTGGATCAGTACATCGATAACGCCTTTGGTGTGCTCGACAAAGACAGTGACGGCAAGTTGGCAATGACCAAAGTCACTCTGCGTCCGCAGGTGACCTTTGGCGGTGGCAAACAACCGACATTAGAAGAACTCGAGAAGATACACCATCAAGCCCATGAGCACTGTTTTATTGCCAATTCGGTGAAGACTGAGGTGGTGATTGAGATTGTGCTTTGATACCTCGCCTTCTAGGCCGCTCGCACATCAATGGTTAGCCGCTTATTTTTGTAAACTGGTTTAAAGCGATAGCCAAGGCGAAACAGACAGGTCATCAACAGATCAATTGAGAATTTATCAATCTTTCCATTGAGTAAGTTGCTCACTCTGGGCTGAGTGAGGCCCATTTTTTCGGCGGCTTCAGTCTGCTTCCAGTTGTTGTCTTGAACAATATCGCGAATCACGCTCATTAGATCAGCCCTTGTCTGTAGCTCGATGGCTTGTTCGTGATTATCGGTGATCGCGTCGAAAATATTATCGTATTGGATGGAAGTCATTTGGTCACCTCATATATCAGAGCTGATATATTATTCTCTTTTTATAAATATACAAGTACTGATATATCACTTTTGTAGTTCAGCCGCCATTAGTTTGTAGCGCTGCTTTGCTGTAATCATAGCCTTGCGATCGACACCATTGGTCGTTTTAGTAAAAGAGTGGAGTACAAAGACGGTCTGCTTAAACTTGGCAACATAGACGGTGCGGTAGGCTGGACGGCCATTTTCAATCAATTCAATGGCACCAAAACCGACACTGCTGGCAATATGCTTGAATGGAGAATAAGGCACATTTCCTTTGCAGATTTCATTCAAATCCGCAGCAAAACGCTCCTGAATTTTACGTGGTAGTGCTTTAAATTCTTTAAGCGATTGCTTGTTTACAAAGCTGTAATTTTTCCATAAATTGCTGCCCTGCAGTTTGCAGCGTCCATCCTAGCAATTCACTGCAAGTGAAAACGGGCTTTTTACTCAATGCCAGCCCACTCTTGAAGGCATCGCCTACCAACAAAAACAGCCCCGAAAAAACTATAAAAAATAGTCACTTAGGCGTATACTGCGGCGCCTCATAATCCGGGGCCCAAAACTCCCCAAGCACAGGTAAATTAATGTCGTCCGTTGACTTCGCATCACTGGGTATTTCTGCCCCCGTCCTCAAAGCCGTACAGCAACTCGGTTACGAGCAACCCTCTCCCGTTCAAGAGGCGAGCATTCCGATCCTGTTGGAAGGCAAAAATCTTCTAGGCACAGCCCAGACGGGTACTGGCAAGACGGCTGCATTTGCGCTGCCATTTTTGAGCAAGCTCGATGAGAAACAAAAATCACCGCAAATTTTGGTCCTGACTCCGACACGCGAGTTGGCGATTCAGGTGGCTGAGGCGTTTCAAAGCTATGCCAAACATATTAAAGGTTTCCATGTGCTACCGATTTACGGTGGTGCAGATATTGGTGGCCAGCTGCGTGGCTTGCAGCGCGGCGCTCAGGTTGTGGTGGGTACGCCAGGTCGTATGCTCGACCACTTGCGTCGTCGCAGCTTGGATCTGAGCCAGATTAAAGGTTTGATTTTGGATGAAGCCGATGAGATGTTGCGCATGGGCTTTATCGACGATGTTGAGACGATTCTAGCTAAAACCCCACCCGAATGTCAGCGCGCGCTATTCTCTGCAACGATGCCGCCGGCAATCAAACGTGTTGCCGACAAGTATCTCGGTGATGCAGAAGTGGTCAGCATTCAGAACAAGACGAAGACTGTTGAACGTATTGCTCAGTCACATTTGATGGTCAAGGGGCACCAGAAGATGGATGCCCTGAGTCGCATCCTCGATGTTGAGCAATTTGATGGCATGATTATTTTTGTGCGTACCAAGTCCTCGACACTGGAAATTGCCGAGAAGCTCGAAGCGCGTGGATTTTCCTCCGCCGCACTTAACGGTGACCTAACTCAGACATTGCGTGAACGCACGATCAATCGTTTAAAGAAGGGCCAGCTGGATATAGTGGTTGCCACCGATGTCGCTGCCCGCGGCTTGGATGTTGAGCGTATCAGTCACGTCATCAACTACGATGTGCCCTACGATAATGAGTCCTACGTTCACCGTATTGGTCGAACTGGACGTGCTGGTCGTGAGGGTAAAGCGATCATGTTTGTCACCCAGAAAGAAACCCGCATGTTGCGCTCGATTGAGAAGTCGACTCGTCAGCCGATTAGCTCGTTTAATCTGCCGAGCAATGAAGAAGTTAGCGGCCAGCGAATTACTCAGTTTAAAGAGCAGTTGGTGGGCATGTGTAAGTCGACCAAACTGGATAAGTTTCACTCTCTGGTTAAAGAAGTCGCCGCTGAGAATGATATCGACATGACTTTGCTGGCTGCAGCTCTGGCCTATGAAGCACAAAAAGACCGTCCGCTGTTCCCCAAAATGGTCGCCATTGACACGCCAAGAGCAACTGCCAACGACCGCTCAGACCGCAAAGAACGCCCAAAGCGTGACAGCCGTGAGCGCGCCGAAAGTCGTGAGCGACCTGACAGCCGTGACCGCAGCGCCAAAGCACCGCGCACTGAGCGACCCGAGCGCGCACCTCGTGACAAATCTGATGCAGACGATATCCCGATGGTCACTTACCGCATTGAAGTAGGCCGCAATGATGAGGTGTCACCGAAGAATATTGTTGGCGCGATTGCCAATGAAGCCGAGATTGATGCGCAGTACATCGGCCATATTAAACTTTATGACGATCACAGTACCGTTGACCTGCCTGAAGGCATGCCAAAAGAATTGTTTGACCACCTCTACAAGGTGCGCGTCTGTCAGAAGCCACTGAAAATTAGTGTCGATAACGGCACCGCGGGCGAGCAGCGCGATGCGAAGCCGGGCTTTAAGGATAGAAAGCCCGCGTTTAAAGATAAAAAAGATGCCGCAGCCAAAGGCAAATTCGCTGGCGCCGGTCAAAAACCCGCCTTTAAGGGTAAGCCCAAAGCGCACCGCGGTCAGGACTCAGAGGTTAGAAAACCTCGCAAGCGCCCGGTTACCGACCGCAAATAAAGCGATCTACCGCAGCAAGACGCCGGATAATTGATCTCGCATCAACTTGTCCGGCTGTTTTCCCTGATGTTTGTCTGGCTTTAAAGAACTCTTCTGCCATTGGCGCGATACTGCAGCTCTCAGGCAAATCCGCCGCAGTCTCAATCGCGGCATACATCTTCGGTAGAAAAATAAACTGTAGCCACTCGGTAAACGTTAAAACATCGACTGCAAATGGCTGGGTGCTGAGCAACGACTCGGCGGGTGGGTTCTGCTCCGCCCACAGCTGCATATCGCGAAGTTCTTTCTCAACCTCGAATAACAGACTGGCCAACTGACTATAGTGGTCGCTCATCGATTCCCTATCTCTAAAAGTTACTGGTTAGCCAATCTCGCGGCGGAAAGGCGGCAGTGCATTTAACAGCTGCGTACCATAGCGCTTGGTGATTAAGCGTTTGTCGAGAATAGTGACGGTGCCAGTGTCCTTTTCGGTACGCAACAGTCGCCCACAGGCCTGAATCAAGCGCAGCGAAGCAATCGGCAGAGAAATATCAAAAAACGAGTTGCCACCGCGATCTTCAATCCACTCTGACAGCGCCTCGTGCAGCGGGTCATCTGGCACCGCAAACGGCAGTTTGGCAATCACCACATGACGACAGTAATCCCCCGGCAGATCGACCCCTTCGGCAAAGCTGGCAAGCCCCATCAAGACACTGGTGCGGCCCTGGTCGATGCGCTCTTTGTGCAGCCGCACCATTTCACGGTTGGATAACTGACCCTGAATTAAAATAGTGCTCTGCAAGTCTTTGGAGAGCTCATCGTAGACCTGCTCCATCTGTCGACGCGACGAAAATAGCACTAGCGTGCCGCAACGCGGCTCCGAATAGTCAGCGAAGTTATCGACAATATAACGGCTGTGTGCGTCCACTTGATTGCCTTCAACCGCATCTGCTGGCACTCGAATTACCGCCGCCTGCTGATAATCAAAGGCGCCGGCCACGGCCATAAAGTGCGCAAAATCGGGAATACCCGTCTCGCGCTGCAAGGTCTGAAAAGAGCCCAGCGCTCTCAGCGTTGCCGAGGTCACCACTGACGCATAGCAGCTTCCCCACAACACATCGCGCAATAACTCAGCGGCCTGAATCGGGCTGGCGTTAACTGAGATATCGACATTGCCGCCGCTGTCATCGAGTCGCAGCCAACAGGCCAGTGGCATATCACCGCTTTTGATTTCGCGCTGCAATCTGTCCCACAGCGCTAAGAGTTGCTCTGCTCGAGACTGCCAGCTGCCGGCCTGCTGATAGAACAATTCAACATCGGCAGCCGGTATGGGGTACTGCTTGTCGCCAAGGGCATCGCTCAGCGTGTCGACCAAGACTTCAAGTCGCCCGAGCCAGGCGCTGGTCTGCTTGGCCAGTTGCGAGGCTATATCTCGCAGCCCTGCGCCAATATCACCATGGGCGTAGCGATAGCGTCCATCTTCCGGATAATCGGCCGACTCCAACGCCTGTTGCAACATTGGATAGGCAACGTTGAGCAGCTCAATAATTTTTGTCGCTTCGCGTTCAATGCGCGGTAACTGCTCGGCGAGCGCAGTGTCTTGTTCAAATATCGGCGCCTGCCCCTTACACTGTTTTTGCAGTCGCTCAAGCCAAGTGACACTGTTGTTGATGCGGCATTCGGCACCAAAGTGACGAATGGCGGTGTCACCCAGACGATGACCCTCATCAAAAATATAGATACAGTCTTCCGGCGGCGGCAGGATCGCACCGCCACCCAGCGCCAGATCGGCCATCACCAGATCGTGATTGGCGACAATGCATTCGCTTTCTTCAAGCTCATTGCGCGCGTTAAAAAACGCACACTGGTTAACGAAACGGCAGCGCCTGCCACTGCACTGGCGACGATCAATAGTCAGTGCACGCCATTCAACATCCTGAATGCGAGTTTCCCATGAGTCGCGATCGCCATCCCAACTGCCTTCGGCGAGCGCGTCCGACATCTCGCGATAGAGATCTTCGGTTTGTTGGTTGGGGTTAAAGGCAACTTCATCTTCAAACAGAAACAGACCCGCATCTTTTGATTTGATCGCGTCGAGGCACTGCTCCATCTTCAGGTTACAGGCATAGCGGCCGCGGCCTTTGACCAGTGCGCAGCTGTGGTCCCAGCCGCAGGCTTCAAGGAGCTCAGGAAGGTCTTTATGAATTAACTGCTCTTGCAGCGCGATGGTGCCGGTGGCCACGACCACGGTCTTTTTGAGTGCGCGAGCAATGGGCAGCGCGGCGATTAAATAGCCGACGGTTTTACCGGTACCGGTTCCGGCTTCAACCACAGCCAGGCGTTTGTCTGGGTCATCATCGCTAAGGGCATTGGCTACTGTGGCGATCATCTGCTTTTGTCCAAGACGCGGACTGAGGTCACGAGTCTTTAGAAACTGCCGATAACCCTGCTGGATCGTCTCTCTAACGTCTGGGTCTAACAAAAATTTAACATCCCTGTGTGGCTTGCAAATAATTTAATACCGGCGCCGCATAACTCTCGGCAATGATCGCGCGATAATCCCGCGGTGCAGCATTTAAACGACTTTGAAAAGAGGCCTCAGCAGTAAACCAATCGCAGTCTGGCCACAGCTGTTTGGCCCGCTCTAGCCCTTCCGTCTTGCCGAGTATTTGGCAGGCTGCAATATTGCTTGGGAAGAGTTTGTAGTGACTATAAATCTGTTTGTCGATGGCCGCGGCCAGTTCATCTGCGCTCTCGAATTGATCACCCACCGGGTCACCAAATGCCACATGAATGCGTCCTTTATAGCCGACAAATCCTTTCTGAATGGTGTCGAGATCCTCAAACTCTTGCTTGATGTAATCCTGTCCCATCTGTTTAGCAAATAGCTCACGGCCTTTATCGATATCGCAGGGATCATATTCGTAGGAAATGGCCACCGGCACAACTGACAGTTCGCCAATTGCCTGAGTAAAGTTCTGCTCTTCACCTTTCGACAGAGCAAGCATTTTTAACAGTGCCGTCTCGGTGCGATCCTGTCCGTCTTTGGCGCGACCTTCGCGTTGCGCAATCCAGATCGACGTCCTGTCCTGACAAATCGAATGGCGAATATACGCAGAGAGCTTTTTCAACTCATTGAGTTTTTCGCGGCGTCCAATGACCGAGCGCTTGACAATAAAGCTGCGATTGACGCGCATCAGGTCTGAGGCAAAGGGTTTTCTCAACAGGTTGTCACCGATCGCAATGCGCAGAGTGTCCATGCCGGCATCTACCAGGGCAATATTGACCATCGCCGGATCCATGGCAATATCGCGATGATTACTGAGAAACAAATAAGATTTCTCTGCGTCGAGTTTTTCCAGTCCGCTAACGCTGTAGCCGTCGGTAGTTTTCTCGAGCAGTGCTTTTAGCGATAGAGTCAGGTAGCGCTGCAGATCGTCAACCGTCTGCATATTGGCGGCGGCTTTTGACAGCGCTCGACGCAGCAACGGTCGCAGTAGCCAGGGGCAAATTTTGGCCAGCAGCGGCGCACGCCGGGACAGTAGCAGATCGATAAATTCGGGGTCGGCAATCAGGCGCGCAATAACCGCGGGCACTTCACTGTCGCAGTAGGGGCGAATATCGTCAAATTCACTCATTAAAACCTCTAAAGTACCCTGTGCCTGTTGGCTCTATTCTAATTATCAGGCAGCTTGCTTGAATACTTGTCACTAGCCTCTTTTTAAACCGGCTATAGAATCGAAAAAGGCCATCGCGGCGGACTGACCCGCTGGGCGACACTGCCATCTATTTTACTGTTGTCGAGAATTGTACCAACGCACGTCATGAGCGAACTGATCGACTTTATCCACTACATCCAGCACCAGTGCAAACAGCGCCATGCGAATCAACAGTCCGTTGTCTGTCTGCCGAAAAATCGCCAGATTGGGATTGTTATCAAGATCACAATCCAACTCATTAGCGTCGCTGCGTGAGTCTCTTGGCAGCGGGTGCATAATCACCGTGTTCGGTTCGCAATACTGCGTGTAGATCGCCTGATTGAGGCGAAACTTGCCACGGTATAAATCCGCTTCTGCTTTGCTGGTAAAGCGCTCTTCCTGAATCCGCGTCGAGTAGACAATGTCGACATTAGCAATGCTGTTATTGAGTTCATCGGAGACACTGACCGTGACACCAGCAGCGCGCATCTCATCAATAATGGCGTCTGGCAGCGCCAGCTCTTTTGGCGAGATCAGGGTCACCTGAATATTACTGAACAGACTCAACAATTTGCTCAGCGAGTGCACCGTGCGACCGTGACGCAGATCGCCGATCATGGCGATCCTCAGCCCATCGATTGCGCGCCCCTTAGCCTGTAATTCGCGCGCAATAGTGTAGAGGTCGAGTAGAGCCTGAGTGGGGTGCTCATTGGCGCCGTCACCGCCGTTCATGACCGGCACGCGACTGGCGGCGGCAAAGTCGGCCACCGAGCCCTGTTGTGGATGGCGCATACAAATCACATCGCTAAAGCCAGACAGCACTCGCGCAGTATCTTGCAGCGACTCGCCCTTGACCAGTGCAGAACTTTCAAAGCCGGCGGTCTCGCGGACTTCGCCGCCGAGCAGATTAAACGCCGAGCCGAAGCTGACTCGAGTTCGGGTGCTGGCTTCAAAAAACATATTGCCGAGAATCGCGCCTTCAAGCACGCGGGTAACCCTTTTGCGCAGTGCATAAGGTTCCATTTGATCTGCTACAGAGAAGATTTGCTCAACATCGTGACGCTGAAATTGGCTGATAGAGAGAATGTGCGCGCCGGTGAAGTTCACGCGGTACCTCGGGGGCAGTTGAGTTGAGGGATTCTAGCCTGTTTACCGGTGCTTCTCAATTACATCCGCAGCTCAGACAAGGGCCTCCAACAAAACTACAGCCCGAACTGTTTTGCGACCGCCTGACTCCAACTCTGCAGTGCCTGCAATACCCCTCGTTTGTGATCACTTAAGTTAATATCAGCAAGCAATTCATTCAGAGTCTCGCGGTTTTGCTGCAAGGTCAGATATCCTGACTGTTCGTCGCTCAAGCGCCAGCGACAACTCTCGAGCCAGGTCTGCTGCTCTGCGGCCGTCAACGACGCGGGGAAATAGCGCGCACGATAGCTAAACAGCAACTGATTGTAGCGATCATCGGCAAAGTAAAACTGCTGCCGTTTAAAGTCATCGGCAGAAGCGCGCCGCACTTCATCCAACAGCGTACGATCCTGATTGGGCAAGAACCCAGCGTAGAGTTGCTGCTCGGCTTC
>Ga0209425_10005155_pt1 | contig 12942 bp, 12 predicted proteins | sample COG_05_FD_184749 | JGI IMG/M metagenome (GOLD analysis project Ga0209425, IMG submission 184749) | Pelagic Microbial community sample from North Sea - COGITO 998_met_05 (SPAdes) (version 2) | ecosystem: Environmental > Aquatic > Marine > Neritic zone/Coastal water | place: Helgoland, sampling... | reverse complement strand
TTTCTATAATTTGACCTTTGGTGAATAAGCATTTTTGTTCTTGTTGTGGATGGTAATGGTTTGCTCGAATAGTACCTTTTTTTGAGTCTATTAGACCAATTAAATTTATTGGTTCAGTTAATTCATGATTGCTAATTTTTCCTCTTTCATCAACAAATTCATCTGTACCATCTCTTATATGCTCTAAATCTTTTATTAAATCTTGTTTTGACCATTTTAATATCATTTCTTTAATACTTTCCTCGAGAGAGTATAAAAAATTGAATCCGGTAGCTAAAATTTTATCATTAGATAAAGAAAAACCCATATTTGGAACTTCATCATTAGTTTCTTTTAAGGTTATTTTAGGATTTATCTTTTTGCAAATTTCGGCTACATCTTTAACAGACACGGTATCTTTTGTTAAATTAAATATATCAGATTTTAAGTCACTTCTTTCCTCCATAAATTTAAAACATCTGGCCACATCAATCAGAGGCACTAAGCTTTTAATTTGTCTACCTCCTGCAAAAAGTTTTAATGTACCATTTTGTGAAGCCAATTTTGAAAAGAAATTTGTCATTATATCTATTCTAGCTGTATCTGTTGAGTATCCATAAACAGAACCCAGTCTTAAAATAATGTAATTTTTTCCAGAGGCTTTTAACTGTTTCTCATTAAAATCTTTTGATTTTCCATAAGCTAATTTTGGAGAAGTATCCTCATTTTCTTTAATATTATTTTTAACTTTTTCTACTCCCTCATAAACAACGTGTGAAGAAGGCATTATAATTTTACAGTTAGACTTCATTACATCTAGAATATTTTGAGTACCTTCTTCAGCAACTTCTTTTATTTTTGCGTCATGCTCTTTATTACTTTCGCTTTTAACCTTTGGGACATCTGTAATTCCTGCAAGGTGATGAATTATATCAGCATCACTACAATACTTTTTAATAACTGTTTTATCTAATATATCTCCTTGAACAAAATTCATGTTCCAATTTCTAATTTGATTAACTCTCTCAGAAATGAATCGATTATCAATAACAGTAATATTATCGTTCCAACTATAGCCAGAATATATCTTGCATAGTTCAGTACCTATATATCCAAGCCCACCAGTGATTATAATTTTTTTTGGCATTTATAATTATTGTTAAATAAATAATTAAACTTATAATTAAATTTTCAAAAATAAAAACAAGTAAAATGCTTAAAATAAACACACCATTAGTTTTTTTTGTAATGAGAAGGCCTCAGGCAACTAAAAAAGTAATAAAAATTTTAGAAAGATTTAAATTTAAAAAGATATATGTAGTTTGTGATGGGTGGAGAAATGAAGAGGAAAAACATGATGTATTAATAGTACGAAAAATTATAGAAAATAGTTTTAAAAATCAAAAAGTTGAAAAAATTTTTTATAAAAAAAATATTGGCTTAAGACACATAGCTCCAAATGCATTTAAAAAAATTTTTAAAAAAGAAAAAAAAATTATAGTCATTGAAGATGACACATTACCTGATCCAACTTTTTTTAATTTTGCTGATCAACTTTTAATTAAATACAAAAATAATAAAAAAATTTCAATGATTTCAGGGGTGAATTTTAATTCAAAAATCACAGAGAATTTAAGAGATGATTATTTTTATTCTAAATATAGTTTTTTATGGGGATGGGCAACCTGGCGTGATAGATGGAAAATTTATGATAACAAATTGAAAAAGTGGAACCAATATAAAAAATCTGAAAGATTTAAAAAAGAATTTCCTAATATAGGTGAATATAGGTTCTGGAAAAAGGAACTTAATTATCTAAAAAAAAATTTAGATAAAGGTGCGTGGGATTTTCCATTAAGTTTTGCTAATTACTATTACAAAAGATATTCAATTGTTCCTAAAAAAAATCTAGTAAAAAATATTGGTGTTAATGATGATCCAACTGGAATAAATCCAAAAAAAACCAGTGACCTAAAAAAATTTTCTATTTCAATTAATCTCAACCATCCTAAAAAATTAGAAAGAAATTTAAAATATGATAATTATTGTTCATTAAATCATTATTCTTTAGGTAATATTAAAGTAAGAATAAAAAACAAAATTTTAAAATATATTAAAAAATTGAGCGCATAAACTTATATAGAAAAAAAATAAATCCAAATCTTACATATAAAAATTCCTTAATTTTACCTTTAACATCAGATTTAAAAAAATTATTATAAAAAATTATTTCTGAGTTGTTATCAAATTTGTTATGAAGTTTATTTGATTTTTCATGCAATAAATAAGTTAACAAAAATCTCGAGTTGCCACTTTTATTTATGGTACCTCTATGCCAGACACAATGTTTGCGAATTAAAATATCTCCTTTTTTTAGAGGGATTATTTCTTTTTTTTTTTTAGATAGAATGAACTTCCAATATGGAGTTTTAGATTGGTGAAGATTTGAAATAACTTCAGTTGGACCTGAGGCATAAGTAATATTTTGAGTAGCAACCGATACTAAATACATAGTATCCTCAAAATTACCATCAGTATGAAATTGTTGGGAGCCTTTACCAGGAAAACTAAGATTTCCTGCATGGTCTAATCCAAAATCTTTGACAGATTTATTTAAAATTTTGATTATTACATCATCTAAATTATTTTTAATTAATAGTTCCCAAATTTTCTTTGAATATTTTCCAGCATGAACATTTATATTTCCAATTTTATATCCACCCAGGTTATTAAAGTTATATTTAGAAATTTTTAGTTGTAATTTAATATGTAATTCATCTGATACTTTTATAAAATCATTACTATCAGATAAAAAATTATCAATTTTGATATAACCATTATTTTCAAAATTATCTTTAATATTCACATCAATTTTTTTTAGTTAAGATAACAGTATTAAATAAAAAATAGTTTTTGATAAGTACAATTTTTGTAATTAAAGGAATATTTTTTATATAGATAGGATTGATAATTTTTAGTTTTAATTTTTTTGATAAAATTAACATACTTTTTTTTGTAAATATATTAATATGCTCTAAAGGATGTGCACAATCTTTCTTGACTTCATAATTCTTTGCTATTTTATTTTTAAATAAAAAAGAAGAGGGAAATTTATGTATCATATAGCCATTTTTTTTAAGCAACTTGATTAACAAAAGCATATCATAATATGGGTTATTTATGTGCTCAATCACTTGATCAGAAAAAATAATATCAAATTTTTTTTTAATTTTCTTAATATTGTTATAATTTTGTAAATTATTTTTTTTAATATGTGCCACTCTTTTTTTTGAAATTTCTAAAGTAGTAACTTTAAAATTTAATGTTTTCATAAATCTTGCCCAGATGCCCCATCCAGAACCGAATTCTAAAATTTCAGTCCTATAATTATCTTTTTTAATCATTTTTTCAATTAGCAACGCATCTCTCAAAAAAACTTTGAAGTTTATGCTTGTCATAGAAATTTTTTTTTTAAAACTTTCATCGACTGGTATCAATTTATCATAAAGAAAATTACTTAATTTGCTGCTAGGAATATTTTTTTGATAAATAAAATTACATGTTAGACATTCAATTATTTCATAATTATTTTTTTTTACAATCTTAGATAAAAAACTGTTTGTATAATATTGTTTTATAAAATTACTCAAATTTTGTGAATTATAGGATCTACAATATAATGTTTTAAGTTTTGTTTTTGAAAAACAAAGAGGACAAAATTTTCTTTCTATTAGCTTCATAAATTATTTGGTTGCTATAAAGTTAAAACCACTCGTTTGTTTAAAGTTTTTATCTTTTGAACAAAATTTATCTAATATTGGATTTAAATGCAATTTTTCAAATGTTCTCTTCCAAATAGATCCAAACAAAATATGCATTGAAGAAGAAAGTCTGCCTCGCACTGGATAAAGTTTGAGATTATCAAATTCATTAAAAAGATAGGCAAGACCATCTTTGCTATATCTATAATAATCTTGAAAATATAAATTTTCTGGAGCATGATAATGATATAAAAAAGGAACATATCCATAAATTACGCCATTTTTTTTTAACATTTTTCTCAAATTTTTAACTGCTATAAATGGATTATAAACATGTTCTAAAACCGCAAGGCATATAATGATGTCGTATTTTTCATTTAATTCTGTATTTTCTATTTCAATTTCTTCAGATAAATCAAATTGAAAGTCTGGATAATTTTCATAAACATTAATATCAAGTGTTTTTTTTTCAGCACAGTCAATTTTATTAAAATCATCTCTCATTGATTGCCCAATATCTAATAAAACCATATTTTTATTGATATTTTCAAGAATTTCTTTTCTAAAATTATTTGTATGAATTAAATATTTATCATCAAAAGTTAAATTTTTAACTAGTTCTTGTAGTTTTCGTTTTTTTCTTTCAGGATTTCCAAATACTTTCATACTTAATTCAAACTTAAAATTTTATCATACCAAATTTGAAATAAAATTATTGTTAATAATTCTCTTTTAATTTTATAAGTCTTTTTTGGATATTCGTTAAAAAAACTTAACAAATTATTATAATTAAAAACATTTTGTTCTCTAATTTTTTTTTCTGTAAAAAAATCCTTTATTATTGATTTGAGGTGATTATCTAAAAAAATTTTTTCAGGGTAAAACCAGCCTAATTTTGGTCTATTTAAAATATATTTAGGCAGAATATCTGTATTTTTTAAAATATACTTTCTATTAAAAAGACTAAATTTATTCTGATTTGATAAAAAAAAATATTTATTGATTATATCTGCGTCTTGAAAAGGAACTCGAGCCTCAACAGAATTTATCATACTACATTTATCTAATTTATAGTTACTTTCGTTGGTTAGCCAATATCTAGTGTCAAAATAATTTATATAATCAACCTTATATTTTGATTCAAATTCATCAAAATAATTACTTTTTGAAACTAAATCTTTATTCAAGGGAAAATTCAATATCTCTTCATATTTTCTATTTTTAAATATAGAATAATAATGTAAGGGGATTTCATTTTTTTTTAATTTATCAGTTATTAATATTTTTTTATTAAAATATTTAAAAATTTTAAATTTTGAAGCTATATATGCTGATTTATATCTATCATATCCACAAAACATTTCATCTGCTCCATCTCCTGTTAGAACAACTTTAATATTTTTTTCTTTTGCAAATTTTGTTTGCCAATACGTATTCAAGAAATTTAAATTTGATATTGGTTCGTCAAAGTATCCAGTTACTTTGACAAAGTCGCTATATAATTGATTTTGATCTTCTATATAGGAAACATTAAGTTTGATATTGAAATCTTTTGAGATTTTTTTTGCATAATCAAAATCTACATTAAATTTATCAAATTTTTTATTAGGCAAAAAAACTGTTGTAAAAGCTTCAACATTTTCATTATATTTTTTTGCAAGTAAAGTTACAATAGTTGAGTCTACACCCCCTGATAAAAATGTTCCTATTCTTGTATCAGAGACTAGATTTTTCTTAATACTCTTTTCAACAACTCTTTTGGTTTCATTTTTTGAGATAACATTAAAATTTTTTTTAAGATTTAAATCAAAATAAGTTTCTTTTGATAATCTAAAATTATTCAAATTAAATTTAAATATTTTTCTTGGTGGAATTTTGGAAACATCTTTAATCAATGTGTTTTCTTCCTGTGTAAAGCCAAAATTAAAAAAAAAATTTAAACATTCTATATTTATTTCTTTATTTGATAAGCTGTATGGAAACCATGCTTCAGATGAAAAAAATAAACTATTTAATTTCCTTAAATAATACAACGGCTTTGTGCCAGTTATGTCTCTTATAAATTGAACATTTTCTCTTTTTAAATCAATAAAAACAAAAGAAAATATTCCTCTTAATTCACTTAATATATTTTTACCTTTTAATTTATATAATTTAAATAAAACTTCTGTATCAGAGTTAGTTTCAAGTTTTTCATTCGAGAGATATTTTACTTTTAACTCGTTAAAATTATAAATTTCACCATTAAATAGGATTATATTGTTTTGATCGCAAAATATTTTATTAGAATTTTGACTTATATCTTGGATAGATAACCTTACAAAACCAACTTGAATTATTTTAGATTTAAATTTAATTTTTTTTATTTCACAATAATCTGGACCTCTTTTTTTTAGTTCTTTGTAATAAAAATCAAATTTTTTTGAAATAGCGTCATTTTGTTTGTCATTGATATCTGAAATAAAACCTATAAAACCACACATTAAATATACTTAACACTATTTTTAAAAAAATATATGAATATATTAATTACTGGCTGTGCAGGATTTATAGGTAATGCCTTTGCGTTAAGATTGTTAAAGACAAATAAAAAGATTAATATTATCGGTCTAGACAATTTAAATAATTTTTATTCGATTAAATTAAAAAAAAAAAGACTGTCTTTAATAAAAAAATTTAAAAATTTTAAATTTTATAAAGTAGATTTGCTTGATAAAAAAAAACTAGAAAATATTTTTAAAAAAAATAAAATTGATATTATCTTTAATTTTGCTGCTCAAGCTGGAGTAAGATACGTTTCTAGCCATCCCGAAAAATTTATTGAGAGTAATATTTATGGTTTTCATAACTTAATGGAAGTTAGTAAAAAATATAATATATCAAAATTTTTTTATGCATCATCAAGTTCAGTTTATGGAGACAAAAATAAATACCCAGCTGATGAAAATGACAAACTATATCCTAAAAATATTTACGGTTTGAGTAAGAAAGTTAATGAAGAGTATGTGGATATGTATTTAGATAAAAAGACAAAGTACATTGGTCTCAGATTTTTTACAGTTTTTGGTGAGTGGGGAAGACCAGACATGCTAGTTCTTAAATTTTTAGATTATGCAAAAAAAAATAAACAATTTTTGTTAAATAATTCAGGTGATCATTGGAGAGATTTTACGTATATTAATGATGTAGTGGAAATTTTATATAAGTTAAAAAATAAAAAATTTAAAAATAATCAAATTTATAATATTTGCAGCAATAAACCTATTCATGTTAAAAAATTAATTAGCTATTTAATAAAAAAAACTGAATATAAAAAGATTAAAAATGTAAAACATAATAATTATGAAGTATTCAAAACACATGGAAAAAATACAAAAATTCTTAAATTGATTAATAATGTAAAGTTTTCTGACTTCTATACCAAAATCGATACTACCATTAAATGGTATAAAGATTATAATTATTTAATTTAAATTTATTGTTACAAATATGAGTTTAGAAAATAAAATCACCGTTATAATTGTTACTTTTAAAAGCCAGCATATAATTGAAAGATGCTTAGACAATCTAGATAGTAAGTTTAATATAATTTTAATTGAAAACTCTAATGATGTTAATTTTACAAACAATTTAGAAAAAAAATATAAAAATTTAAAATGTTATAATACTGGCTATGATGCAGGTTTTGGCCCTGCACTGAATGTAGGTATTGAAAAAGTACAAACAGAATATATTATTTCAATGAATCCAGATAGTTTCCCAGAACAAGGTTGTTTTGAAAAACTAATTAAAACTGCCGAAGAGTACAACGAAGTTGGAATGGTCGTCCCAATTACTTATACCAAAAGTAATTCAAAAGAGACCAAACAATATGGATATTTTGAAAAAAATAGCCATTTTGTAAAGGATAATAAAAATAACCTCTTAGTTGATTGGGTTAATGGAAATGTTTTTTTAGTAAAAAAAAATTTAATTAATGAAATAGGAATGTTTGATAAAAATATTTTTTCTGAGTTTGAAGAAATAGATTTTCAGAGAAGAATTTATAAAGTTCAGAAAAAGATAATTATTAATTTTGATGCAAAATCACTACATTTAGAGGGAAAGTCTGCAGATCCTAAATTTGACTTTGAAATGAAATGTGAAACTTCGTGGCATCATAGTTGGTCTATGTTTTATTATTATAAAAAACATTGGAGTTTTACATATGCATTTTTTAAATGCTTTCCATATGCAATAAAAAATTTTTTAAAAGCTTTATTTTCTTTAGTTAAAGGTAATAAAAAAAATTTTATTATTTATAAATTGATGTGTTTAGGTTTTATTGTTTCGGTTCTTAACATGAGATCATCTTACAGAGCCGAGATAGATTAATTTCTTCCCCAATGAGATTTGGTCATTATTTTTTTAGTTTTATCAGATGCTTTTGAATATTCATTTGTTTTATTATCTATAAAAATAAGTTTTTCCTGGCTGTTCAAACAAAAAGTTTTACTCTTATTCCATTCATTCATTTTAAAAGCTTCATTATCAGAATTTACTATAATTAATTCATATCCTTTTTTTACTAATTGGTTTGATAGGCTATTTCTTCCAGCTTCAAAATAATTTGTTTCAATCTTTTTAACAAGCTTAGATGTATTTACTTTAATTGATATCAAGTCATCTGAATTAATAAAAAAACCCGTTGTTCTGATATGTGGATTTGGAAAAAGTTTAACTTTAAAAAAATGAATTAATCCCCATCTTATTTGCTGGAATATTGTATGCTGACTATATTCAAAATTTAAGAATTGACTTGCTAAACTAGCCCACGAACCAGTTGCACCGAGTAATCTTTTGTTTGAGTAATGATTTATGAAAATTTTAAGCCAATTTTTTTTATTTGGTATAGTGTAGGTGCCTATAAAAAGAATATTTCTCTTTGGATAACTCTTTGCTATTCTTAAATAGCTTCCAATATCATAATCATTTTTAATAAATTTATCATGATAATCTATAAATTTTAATGATATTTCTTTTTTCCATAAATTTACTTCATCATAATTATCAAATTGCTTAAAGCATATGAGAAGATCATGATCTTGACCACTATCAAAATATTTGTAATTTTTTATAAAATTTTGGAGATAACCAATTCCAAGTGGTTTACAAGCTAAATATACTACAATTGGTTTAAGTTTACTTTTATCACTAGTCATTTAAGAAATTTAGATATTGTTCAACAATATTTGTTTTAACAATTTTGCTATAATTTGTTTGAATTTTTTTTGTTTTTTCTTGTTTCTTAAATATTTTTTTATTAATTGATTTTACTCCACATATTCCCCATCCTGTGGCTGTTACAAACGATTCGTCAAATTTTTTAATTTCATTTATTTTTATATTTTTTTCTATTACTTTAAAATTTAACTTTCTTGAAATTTCCATGACTTTTTCTCTAGTTACACCTGGTAGTACATGTTTTGATTTTGGCGTAAAAACTTTATTTTCTTTTATAAAAAAAATATTAAATCCATAACCTTCATTTATGTTATTATTTTCATCAAGAAGTATGGCATTAGCTGTTCTATCAAACTTCCAAACCTCTTCTCTTGCTAAAGAGAGTGTAAAATAACTAGAAGAATTTTTATATTGAGGATTCAAAAATCTTGCAGGAATTCTTCTTAATTTTGGAACATGTAATCTTAATCCATTTTTATAAAATGAAGCATAATTAGAAAAATTTATTTTTCTCATTTCAATTACAACTGAGTTGCTTCTTGTAAATCTCATAAAGCACCACAAATCTTCTTTTTCTTCTAAAAATTTTAAGTTTTTTTTTAATAAATTGTTTATAATTTTTTTAATTATCTTAATTGATAGATTTAATTTTATTCCAGTAAATTTTGATGATAAGATTAACCTATCTAAATGATCTTTTAAAAAAAATATTTTTTTATTAAATGTTCTAAAAGTGTCATATATCATTTCACTGTTAGTAAATCCCAAATCAAGAATAGATATTTTAGCATCTTCTAGTTTGACATATGTGCCATTCACATACGCAACAAGGTTTTTATTGCTAATCATGGTCTAATTACTTGTGGCAGCATTAGTCTAAATAATTTAATAATGATATTCTACTTGTTCCATATTCCCTTCCTTCAATGTTAGTCCACACTAGAGAGTCGGGGTATTCAATTAAATGATCGCAGTTTTTACAATAGTCTATTTCATCAAACTTTTTTTCTACATGTCTTTTTCTAAGTTCGGTATATTTTTTTCCATTTACAACATCAAGAAGAGAGCTTTCGTCTAAGTGTCCCAAAACTGCAATTGAATCGTGTCCAAGAACGTTTGGGCAAGGTACAACAGCACCCTTAGATTTTCCAATACCACCAGCTCTTATTTCAATTACGCCATTTAAAGGTCTGCCACATGATCTTTTTTCTATTTTCTTAGTTTCTTTATTTTTTCTTGAAATTTCATCTTTATCATAAATGCCAGACCAATTATGTGCCATCCATATTTCAGCTTTAATGTCCAAATAGTCAATCCAATTTTTTTTATATTCTTTAAATTGAAAATCTTTATCTTTGTAATCTTGAATTAAATGATTGGTTTGTAAAATTGTTTTGTAGTCTCTTGTTTTTAAAACATCTAAGCATTCTTTTAAATTTAACCTTACAATATCAAAACTGTCTTTTGACATCCATTTTTTATAGGATTCTTTATCCCACCCCATACAAGACACTTTGATTATTGAAATTCCAGACTCGCACAAGGATATAAATCTTTTTTTATCGAGTAATTGACCATTTGTATAAATCATACTTATAATATTTTTTGATGATAAATATTTTACAAATTCTTCTAATTTTCTATTTAATAAAGGCTCACCACTGCCCGAAAGATTTACATACTTTAGCCCCAAAGGTATTGCTTCATCAATAATTTTTTTAAATAAGCCTTCATTTAAACTTTTTTTAAAATCTCTTTCTCTTCCACCTTCTATTCCCTGAGGACACATAGGGCATGCTAAATTACAACCACCAAATACTTCCATATTTAGTTGGGTAATTTCTTTAATTTCTAAATTATTTTTTTTTACTAAATCCATATTAATTTTTTATAGAAACTATTTTTTTTCAAATGTAAGAAAAAATAAGACTATATTACCTCTTTTTTATTTTTTAAATACTTCATTTTTAAATATTGAGAGATCATGTGCATTATAGATTGAAATAAATCTTCAGTTAAACCATAATTTTTTGTTTTTAAGTTAATATAGAATTTAGAATTTTTTTTTAAATAGGTATTATCACTGAAGCCAATAAATGAGATTACTGAGATATTTTTTTTTTTAGCCAATTTAACAACCTCCAATATATTTGAAGACTTACCAGAAGAACTAAATATTAAAAGTGTATCATTTTTATTACCTAAATTTTCTAATTGATTTTTAAAAATCTGATTAAAAGAAATATCATTTGCGATTGCAGTAATAAGTTCAACCGAATTAGCCAAAGATATAACTTTTGGAGTAAGTTTATACTTAGAAGATAATTTTATTCCTTTATTAAAATCACAAAGAAAATGATTAGCGATTGAAGCCGATCCACCATTACCACATACAAAAATTTGGTTTTTAGATTTTATTTTACTTTCTAAAAATTTAGTAATTTCACCTAATGCATTAAAATGATGATCATTAAATGTATGACTTAATTTATTATTGTAATCGATATAAAAATCTCTACAAGAATTGTATTTTTTGTTTGGAAATTGCATGGACTTAATAAATAATTGTTAATAAAGAAAAATACAAGTTTAAAAAGATTATGAAAGTATTAATTACAGGATCGAGAGGATACATAGGTTCAAAATTATGTGAATTAACTAATAGATTAAAACCAAAAATAAAAATATATGGCCTAGACTCAGATTTATATAAAAAAAAGAATATAAAAAAATTAGAAGATGTTTTTTTAAGAAAAGATATTAGAGACATAAAAATAAAGGATTTAGAAAGCATTGATAGTATAATTCACTTAGCAAGTCTTTCAAACGATCCTTTGGGGTCATTAAATCCAATACTTACGGAAGAAATAAATTATAAGGGCACTATTAAACTTGCAAATTATGCAAAAAAACAAAATGTAAAAAGGTTTATTTTTATTTCAACTCAGAGTGTTTATGGAATATCTAAATACAAAAATAAAACAATTAAGGAAAATGAAAAAAATATAAAACCAATAACAGACTACGCTAAGACAAAACTAAAAGCTGAAAAAAAATTATTAAAAATGGCAAATAATAACTTCTTGGTAACAATCTTAAGACCATCTACAGTTCATGGTCCATCTAAAAATTTTAGAAATGATATAGTATTAAATAATTTATGTGGTTCAGCATTTACTCAAAATAAAATAATTATCAATACAAACGGCAAACCATATAGACCAGTTTTATTTATCGATGATATGTGCAAAATTATTATTTCCTGTCTATTCAAAAAGAAACAATTAATTAATAAAAAAATTTTTAATGTTGGTTATCCAAAAAAAAATTTTACAATTTTACAAATAGCACAAATGGTAAAAAAAGTTTTCAAAAAATCACCAATTGTAGTTTTAAATCAGCCAAGTCATGATGAACGTTCTTATAAAGTTAACTTCAGCTCTTTAAGCAAAACATTCTCTGACATAATTAATTTCAAAAAAAAAAACATAGTTTCAGATATAAGAAAAATTAAATTTTTTTTTGAAAAAGAAAAGTTTACATATCAAATATTAAACGGTGAAAAAACTAATAGAATTAAAATGTTAAAAATGCTGATGAAAGAAAAAAAATTAAATAGATCTTTAAGATATAAAAATGTTTAAAAAAATTAAAAAATGTAGATCTTGTAACAGCAGTTTAATTACAAATGTTTTGGATTTAGGCAAGCAACCATTAGCAAATGGATTGTTAAAAAAGAAAAATACAAAAAACACAATAAGTATACCATTAGAATTATTTATTTGTAAAGATTGCAAGTTGTTGCAATTGTCTTGTACGGTAGAGCCACAAATATTATTTAAAAATTATTTATGGGTCACAGGTACATCCAAAAAAGTAAATGATTATAGAAAATATTTTTTTGATAAATTAAAAAAATATTTGAAATTAGAAAAGAAGTTTATAGTTGAAATTGCAAGTAATGATGGGTTTTTTTTAG
>Ga0209425_10005154_pt1 | contig 12943 bp, 12 predicted proteins | sample COG_05_FD_184749 | JGI IMG/M metagenome (GOLD analysis project Ga0209425, IMG submission 184749) | Pelagic Microbial community sample from North Sea - COGITO 998_met_05 (SPAdes) (version 2) | ecosystem: Environmental > Aquatic > Marine > Neritic zone/Coastal water | place: Helgoland, sampling... | reverse complement strand
TAGCAGCATCGGAAAAGCGTCTAATATAAATTTGTTCTAACCCTCCAACTTTAATCTCTTTAACAGCTCCAAAAGCTTCGCTTACCAACATAAAGCGTAACTGATTTTTTTTTAAACGTTCTTTTCCAATCCGCTTAAGAAAGCTACGTAAACAAAAGAAAATTAGCCCATAAGCACAACTAAGAGATAAACCAACGATTAGAGCAATTTTTGGATCTACCAAAACTAATAAAACTATAAGGGCAATTGTTACCATGCCTTTAGATATCAATTCCATAACTGGATAAATGCAACCTCCAATTACTATAGCTACTTCTGATAAAATGCTTTTACCTAATTCAGCACTATGACGATTCAAAAACCAGCTATAAGGTTGGTGCAGATAACCTTCAATTAAACGTTTACCAATACTATATTCACGCATTTCAATAAATCTCACTTGAAAATAAGTTGTAACAACTTTGAAGACTTGTGAAACAACCAACAGTATAAATACAAAAATACCTAAAATAAAAAGAAACTGTTGATTATTTTCAACTCCAAATATTTCTGAGGCTTCAAAAACATTATTTAAAATTAAGTTTGTTTCAATGAGATTTGGGTTTGTAAGGACTGTTATAAAAGGTAAAATAGAAGCCACACCAATCATATCTAGTAATGCCATTATTAAGATCATAAATAGCAATAAATATGCTTGTAGTCGCTCACTAGGAGTAAGTAAAAATAAAACTTTTTTAATGATTTGCATTATTCTTTAAATAGTCTTGATAGGTTTTTATTAAACCTTCCTTTAAATCTACTTCAGGTTTAAAGTCAAAGTTATTAAGAATTTGACTATCTAAAAGTTTTCTAGGGGTACCATCAGGTTGAGCTGGATCAAAATTAATTACTCCTTTAAAATTTACTATCTCTCTTATACTATTAGCAAGATCTTTAATCGTAAGATCTGTACCATATCCAACATTTATATGGCTGCACATCGGTGTGGTTTTTTCAGTATAAATTTTTTTACTTAAGTTCATTATATAAACAGCAGCTCTAGTCATATCATCGACATAAAGAAATTCACGTCTGGGTTCACCAGTCCCCCAAATAATTACCTCCGATAAATTATTTACTTTTGCTTTATGAAAACGATCAATTAGTGCCGCAATCACATGACTATTTTTAGTATCATAGCTATTATGAGGTCCATATAAATTTGTTGGCATTATACATCGGTAGTCAATGTTGTGACTTTTGCCATACTGACGGTTATAACTTTCACACATTTTAATTCCTGCAATTTTTGCAACAGCATAAGGTTCATTAGTTGGTTCAAGTTTACCATTAAATAATTCATCCTCTTTAATAGGTTGCTTGGCTTCTTTAGGATAAATACAACTTGATCCAATAAATAATAATTTTTTTACTCCACCTAAAAAAGCACTATGAATAATATTTGTTTGGATCATTAAATTTTCATAAATAAATTCTGCAGGATAAGTATTGTTGGCATAAATACCACCGACTTTTGCAGCTGCTAGATATACTTGATCAATTTTTTCATTTTTAAAAAAATCTTGAACTTGGGATTGATTTAATAAATCAAGTTCATTTCTGTCTCTTGTTATAATTTTGGCCCCCTCTTTTTTTAAATAAGTTAAAAGAGAAGCTCCAACTAAACCTTTATGACCTGCTATAAATATTTTTTGATTAGTCATTTTTTTTTTCTAACTTCAAATCTTTTTCAACCATTTCTTTGACTAGTTCTTCAAATGATATTTTAGGTATCCAATTTAATATATCTCTTGCTTTACTTGCATCACCTAACAAAGTTTCAACTTCTGATGGTCTAAAATATCTTGGATCAACTTTTATAATATCTTTACCATCAAATGATCCTACTTCATCTAAACCTTTTCCCTTCCAATCAATTTTCATATCTAAATTTTTTGAAGCTAAATTGATAAAATCTCGAACAGAATATTGTACGCCAGTTGCTATAACAAAGTCCTCTGGTTTGTTTTTTTGCAACATAAGCCATTGTGCTTCTACATAATCTTTTGCATGTCCCCAATCTCTCTTAGCATTTAAGTTGCCAAGGTATAAAGTTTTTTGCAGTCCTAATTTTATTCGAGCTAATGCTCTTGTTATTTTTCTTGTAACAAACGTTTCTCCTCGAACAGGACTTTCATGATTAAACAAAATCCCATTACAAGCATAAATACCATAAGCTTCTCTATAATTAACTGTTATCCAATAAGCATAAAGTTTCGCAACCGCATACGGGCTTCTTGGATAAAAAGGTGTTTTTTCAGTTTGTGGGGTTTCTTGTACATCTCCATATAATTCAGAAGTTGAAGCTTGGTAATATTTAGTTTTTTTTTCAAGTTTCAAAATACGAATTGCTTCTAAAATTCTAAGAGCTCCTAAAGCATCTGAGTTTGCAGTATATTCTGGCTCTTCAAAAGAAACTGCAACATGACTTTGTGCTGCCAAATTATAAATTTCATCAGGTTGAACTTCTTGAATAATTCTAATTAAAGACGTTGCATCTGTTAAATCACCATGATGCAAAATAAATTTTCGAGTAGTTTCATGAGGGTCTTGATACAAATGGTCAATTCTATCAGTATTGATTAAAGAAGTTCTTCTTTTTATACCATGGACTTCATAACCTTTATTTAATAAAAATTCTGCAAGATACGAACCATCTTGCCCTGTTATTCCTGTTATTAAAGCTTTTTTCATAAGAAACTGTACATTAAATTAGTTATATTATATTGGTAGTTTGCTTAATTTTAAAGAATATAATTTTTTTTTATAAAATATTTAACATATTAATCTTTAAAATTAATTCATATATAATAAAAAAATAATTAATTAAATTTAGATGATACCTGTATTTAGACCGCTAATCACAAAACAAAATATAAAATCTGTTTTATCAACATTGCAAAGAGGAGAAATTTCTGGAAATTTTGGATTAGCAATAAAACAGTTTGAGACAAATTTTGCAAAATATATTGGTTGTAAGTATGCCTCAACTACATCTAGTGGAACAACAGCACTTCAAGTTGCAGTATCATCTTTAAAATTAAAAAAAGGATCAGAAATCTTATTAAGCTCAAGTACAAATATAGCTACAGCTCTCGCTATTGTTCATAATGGTCATATCCCAATTCCAATTGATAGTAATCTGAATTCATGGAATATCGATCTTGATAAAATAGAAAATCAAATTAAAAAAGAAACCAAAGCTATTATTATAGTCCATTTCTTAGGAAACCCTGTAAATGTGGATAAAATAAAATATTTAAAAAAAAAATATAATTTAATAGTTATTGAAGATGCCGCCGAAGCTCATGGAGCAAAAATAAATAATAAGATGGTTGGAAATCTTGGAGATATTAGTTGTTTTAGCTTTTATGCAAATAAAGTTTTAACATCTGGTGAAGGTGGCATGGTTTGCACGAATAATAAAAAATACTATGAAAGAGTTAATCTTCTAAAAAACTTAGGTTTTTCTAAACCAAGATTTGTACATAAAATTTTAGCATATAACTTTAGAATGTCAGGAATGCAGGCAGCGCTAGGATTGTCACAGTTAAATGAAATAGAAAAAATAATAAAAAAGAAAATTCAAATTCATAAGGAATATAAAAAAAACCTTCAAAATTTAAACTCTATTATATTTGCTGAAGAAGAAAAAAATTCAAGAAATGTTTACTGGCAAGTAGGAATAAGGATTAAAAATCGTTCAAAAAATAAGTTAGTAAATTTTTTAAGAAAAAATAATGTTGATTCAAGAGACTTCTTTTATTCCATTAGAAATCAACCATGTCTAAAAGGATTGATCCCCAAAAGAGTACCTAAAACTTTAAATTCTGATATTTTGTGGAAAGAGGGAATTTACCTACCATCTAGTCATGATATAAAAAAATCTGAAATAAAAAAAATATGTAATTTGATAAAAAAATTTTTTGGATGAAAATAGGTGTATTTGTATCAAAAAGACAATCTTTTGAGGGAGGTGGCTACACAATTACAGAAGAGCTATTAGAAACATTAATCAATGAAATTAGCTCTAAAAAGATTACCCAAAAATTTTTTTTTTTAGTTAGTAATGATTTAAACTATTCAATTATAAATAAGTTAAAAACAAAAAAAATTAAATTCAAACATATTAGAGAAAATAATATTTTTAAAAAAATTATTATTTTTATTTCTCACTTTTTTTTAAAAAGTAATTTATTACTAAATTATTTTAACATTATTAAAATAAATAATATTTTTAAAAAAGAGAGTTGTAATAAAGTTTTATTTATATCTTCAGAATATAGAGAGGTATTAAAAATTCCATATATTGCAACTGTATGGGATATGCAACATGAAACGCACCCCAATTTTACTGAAGTATCTGCATATGGCAGAAATTTATATAGAAAAACTGTTAATAATAGTTTTATTCGTCGTGCAAGTGAAATTATAGTCGGAACTAAAACTGGAAAATCAGAAGTAACAAAATATACAAAATTTAATAAAAACTTTATATTATTACCTCATCCTGTATCAAAGATTTTTTTAAAAAAAAAAAAGAAAACTAAAAAGATAAAAAAAAAATATTTTTTTTATCCTGCAAATTTTTGGCAACATAAAAATCACTTAAATTTAATTAAGGGGTTTAAAATATTTTTAAAGAATAATAAAAATTACAATTTAATATTATCTGGAGCAAAAGAAAATAATTATTCCTCAGTAATTTCTTTGATAAAACAACTTAATATCTCAAACAAAATTAAAATAGAGGGTCATGTAAGTTTAAATAAATTGATTTCACTTTATGATAACTGCTTTGGAGTGATATACGCTTCTTTTTCTGGCCCTGAAAATCTACCTCCAATGGAAGCACTAGCTAGAAAGAAAATTTTATTAAATTCTATTTATCCAGGAGCAAAAGAGCAGCTTAAAAATTTTCCAATTTATTTTAATCCCAAATCTCCTAATGAAATAGCAAAGGCGATGACAAAAAGTTTAATGAAAAAATCATTTATTGAGAATAAAAAAATTGATAAATATTTAAAATTGAAATATTCAAAACTTTATATAAAAAATTTAATTAAGAAATTAATTGATGTCTAAATTTTCTAACACTAAAGTTGTATATGAAAATCCATAAAAAACTGCTTTCTTGTTATAAATATCAGAAACATTAAAATTTAACTTTTTTACTTCTTCTAAAAATAAATTTTTTGAAAAAATTCTTATAGGATAAGAAGAGTCATATATTTTCTTGTGAATATTCTGTACAAAAATTTTATGCCGTTTATGATTTGAAAAAGGTAGATTATCCAAAAATATGTATTTTATTTTAGCCTGATTAGTTTTTTTTAAGATTTCTTTATAATTATCTAAATATTGCAAGGAGCCAGAAAAAATAACACAATTTATTTTTTTTTTTGAAAAACATTCTTCCAAATCATTATAAAAAGATAAATAATTATTTTGTAAAAAACTTTTTCCATATTTTATTATATTTTTTTGTTCAACAATATTCCAATTAATTTTATTTTTTTTTATAAAGTTATAATTTGAAAAAAATCTACTTCCTAAACTACCTCCATAATCAAGAACTTCTCTATCATTGTTTATTATAATTTTTTTTTGCAGAAATCTTATTAGATTTTTTTCGTTTGGTTTATTTTTTAAAATACAGCTATCTCTCTCATAAAACTCTATATTTTTATTTTTAATACTATTATATGTTCTTTTTAGCTTATTGAAAATAACTTCATCTTCATATGATTTAGATGAATTTAATGCAGTTGACCAATTTATTTTTTCATTGCTAAAATAAATTTTACCACATAGCCTAAATATTAAATTCATTAAATTCCAAATCATGTAAATATTTTTTTGATAAAAAAATTAAATTTATTATTTATGCTAAATTTTTTTTTAAGATATTTCGAAATATCTTTTTTTGCTATTATATTTTCATTTATTTGTTCATTAATTTTAACTTTGCATGCGATGTTTTTAAATTTTTTTTGATTTATTTTATAATCAATTTTACAGTTTTCACCTGATCCGTCTAAACCTATATTTTTTACTAAAGTATTTTTAAAATAAATAGTGTAGTTATTTTTAACATAATTAGATGCATACCATTTTATTGCCCAAGATTTTTTTTTTGAACTTTTTTGTTTTTTTAACATTTTATAGTATGGATAAGAGTTAAAATAATCAAAATCATCAATTAATTTTTTTTTACCCGTAAATTTATTTAGAAATTTTGAAACTGAGTCTTCATAATTTTTCCAAGATCTTTTCCATGTTGCCCACCCCCAACAACCTGTGCCTTTTAAAAAAAAGTGGTCAGGTACGTTTTTTTTGAACTTAACTGGGTACATATATCCTTCAATAGATGCTATTTTTCTTGTTTTATTATATTTTTCTAAGAAATAATTCATTTGAGATAAAAAATTTTTACTTATTAAAATATCATCCTCAATAATAATACATCTAGTGTGTTTTTTAAATATTTGATTCAGACCAAGTACAATATTTTTTGACGTACCAAAATTATATTTTCTCTCTACAATTATTATTTTATGAAAGCCCTTTAAATTTTTAAGAAATTTTCTAATTTTTATAATTTTTTTTTTTTCAATCTCTTCATTACTATAGTCAGAAAATATATAGATAATACTACTTCGAGAAATATAATTTTTTTTAATCGCGCCTATTACTTTTTTTACATGTTCTAATCTATTATATACAAATAAAGCTATTGGAGCATAAGAGTTTATTTTAAATTTATACATAACTTATAATTATAATAAATATCTATTAATGTACAAAAAAATGAAATAATTATATTTAACAATTTTATCTAAATGAATATTCTAATACATTTAAATACTTTTCATTGGGAAGATCATGTATCACAAATGGTTGAATTGGTCTTGGAACACGAGAAAAATGGTGACAAAGTATTTATAACTTACTCTAAAGATATATTTAAATTCTGCCCAGCTAATCAGATTACCGAACTGAAAATATGTAATAAATGTACTCAACAACAAAACTTTATCTTTGAAAAAATTCTAAAAAATACTCTTAAAATAAAGATTGAATATTCTGATAATTTAAATTTTAAAAATTTAATTAATAAAATTAAATCCATAGAAGATTTTAAGAAAATACACCATGATCAAATTTTGCCTGCTGGTCAATTATGTTTATCTTCACTAATTTCATATAAATCTGACGTGTTTCTTAAATACTACGATAATAAAAAAGTTTTACATGCTTTATTAAAAGAAACACTACAATTATATGATTCAGCGAAAAAAATTATAAAAGATTACAAAATTAATCAAGTATACGTCTGGAATGGTAGAAGATCAACTGATGGACCTTTCTTATATGCTGCAAAAAAAGTTGGTGTAACATATTATTCTTATATTAATTCATTTAATTATAATTATTTCCAAGTTCAAAAGACACTTGGTGTTCATGATTTAAATTACTCAAGAAAAGAGATAAATAAATTATACAAATTAAGAAAAAAAAATTTTATTCAAATTTCAAAAGAATTTTATCAATTTTTTAAATTTGGAAAATATCGAATGTATGGAAAGACTTTATTTTCTCAAAATTTTAATAAAAAAAAGATTAATTTAAATACAAAAAAAAAAAAATTAAGTATTTTTACAAGTTCTTATTGGGAATTTGCTTCACTGGCAGATAAAGAAAGGGCGCACATTAATTTTTATGAAATTTTAAAAAAAATATTAAATGATAAAGAAATATTACAAAAATATACAATTATTGTTAGATGGCACCCTAACCAAAAAATCACAACTGGATTTGAAAAAAAAGAAATAACTTCAATAATAAAAAAATATTCTAAGAATATTATTCATATTAAATCAGAGTCAAGATTAAATAGTTATGATTTAATTGATACATCAGATGTTGTATTGTCGTTTGGTGGTAATATTGGTGTAGAGGCTACATTTTATGGCAAGCCTTCAATAATTATAGGCTCAGCTCCATATGATCGTCTAAATGCAGTTTATGTTGTTAAAAATTTAAATTCTTTAAAAAAATTACTTAAGTTAAGATTAACAGCCAAAAAAAAGATAAATTCAATGAAATATGGATACTTTCAGAAAATATTTGGAAATAAAAAATATAAATATCTAAAAGTAGGGAAATTTGGGGATTACTATTACAATAATAAAAGACTTAAAAAGATTACTTTAAAAAATTATCTAAAAGAGACTATAAAAAAATTAGTTTTTAAATTTAAATAACTTAGTCAATTGAAGAAAAGTTATTTTTAATATTTCTGTCTAAACAATGAAAGCTTTTATTTATTATTAATTCATTTTTTTTATCAAGCAATAGTTCATCTTTTAACGATTTATTTTGTGATGTATTTAAAGATTTTTTAAGCAAATTACTTTCAATTTGAAAATTAAAATTTTGTGAAAATTTTAATGTATCATTTTGTAAATTATTAAAATTTAGAAATTGCAAACTATTAAAATTTGGTAAATATAATTTATAAAATAAAAAAAATTTACATATTTTATATTTTAAAGTTGGCAAACTTAGAAAATCAAGAGTTGATGGCTGCTTAGCAACAAAATTCTCAAAGTTTTTGTATGAAAATTTTATTGATTTACCAAGATTTTTTTGCCTCATCATTCTATCAGGCGAGAAAAAAGCTGAAAGAAGTCTGTCAAGTGGGTCTCGATAAATAAAAAAAATTTTAAAGTCACTTAAATTTATTACAGAATTATAAAAACTTAATCTATGATGTTTAAATTTAGTAATTCGACCACTAATTGAAAATCTATTTTCACCATCTTGAATAGACTTGTCTCTAACAATTTTTTTTTCTTGAGAAAAATCTATAAAAAGATTTGTAAAATAATTCCCTCCTGTTTTAGGAATGTGTAAAAATAATATACTAGGATTTAAAAAAATCATAATTGTAGTATATTATAAATATGTTAAAAAAAAATATTTTAATTCACATTGGTGGTCATAAAACTGGCTCAAGTGCAATTCATCATTGTCTTAAAGAAAATTATCAAAATCTATTTAAACAAAATTTTTTTTATTTTGATACTTATAAAGACGAAAAAATGCATAATTTTTTAAACTCTTATAATGACTCCAAAAGAACCAATTACATAAATAATATTATTATAAAAATAAAAAAACTAAATCAAGATAATATTATAATTAGTAGGGGATCATTGTGTGGAACGGTAGACAAACAATATAATGATAGTGAAATCTTTGCCTACCATTTTTCAAAACTTAAAGAGCACTTCAATATAAAAATTGTTTACCTTATTAGAGATCCGTTACCCTTTTTAATATCTATTTTTTTTCAATTAAAAAAAAACCCAAAGTATTTAAACCTTGATATTGTGCAATTTGTTAATAACTATCAGCCAGATAAATTTTTTGATAAAACAATCGTGAGTTATAAAAAATATTTTGGAAAAAATTTAATAATTTTAAATTATTCTAAAATCTTCAAAAATGATTATAAAAAATTTTTATTATCTTTTTTTCAAATAATAAGTAGCAATTTGACAATTTCTGCTAAAGACTTAAATGTAAATTACAGTTTATCAAAAGATTCCAAACTCATTATTGAAAATTCTCTAATATTTTTATCTAAGGATTATAAAATTAGAGCTTCAAAAATTTTAATATTACTTGATAAAATAAACCAAAAAATCTTTAGAAGTAAATTTATGAATGTAATTTTTTATCAAAAAGATAAATTAGAATTTATAAAACATTTTCAATCAAAAAATTCATGGTCTAAATTAAACTTGGAACATAATCTTAATTTAAACTGTCATTATAGTGTTGAAGTTCCAAAAAGAAGTATAATTTTTAATTTGATTTTTTTTTTATGTACTTTTTTTTTGTTTGGAATAAGCAAAAAAAATAATTTATTTCAATTTTATAAATCTATATTCATTTTGAAATAATTTTATAATATTCAAATATATTTTCTTTAATTTTAAATAAATCTTGTTTATCAACAACTCTATCAAAATTTTGTGAAGTAAAGTTAAAATTTTCTATTTCAAGATTTTGTTTATATGGATAATAAATTTTTTCATTTTTACCATTATAAGAAAGGTCTTTGTTAACTGCTACAAAATTTTCAAGTTTTACACAGTTATCTCCCCCTAGAATATTTGGACCAAAATAAATAACTTTTTTATTTAATTCTAGACCCTCCAGTGCGGAAGAAGAGAAAGATGAACAAACTACTGCATTACTTTTTTCTATTAAGTCTTTATGTTTTGTATTTAAAGACATAAATACAATTTTTTTATTTTTAGAATAATTTTTGTAGAAGTTTTTATGTCTGTTAAAATTTTGATGATATCTAATTTTAAATTGTCTTGGATGTTCTTTAATGCAAATTTTATAATCTGTTTTTTTTATTTTTTGCAATAGATATTCTATCACTTTGTCTGTGCTCCATGGCCAACATCCTGGAAATAAGTCTGACTCATGGTTTGACACTAAAGGGAGATAAATATATTTTTTTGGTATTTCTTTTGATGAAATTATTTTGTACTCTAATTCGTGGAAAATACATTTATAGATATATTTTAAGGTATGATATTTTTCATTTAAATCACTGTTGTTCTTAATAGAGTAATAATTATGTTTGATAAAAAAAGAAATTTCTTCATATTTTTTCCCAAATTTAAAAATAATTGACTTCGGTATTGATGCGAAAATTAATTTTATCAAAATAATTAAATTAAATAGTATTGTTGATGAGTTTTTTTTATTCTCTTCTTTTTTATACCTTTCAACATTTAGTTGACACAAAAAATTTTCAAAATTGAGAGAATTACTTAAGTTTTTTATTGGGTCTAAATCTTCATTAAAAAAAAAAGTATTTCTTGTGCTATGATGTAAAATAATTATCGGAATTTTTAATAATTTTGCAATTCCAATAATTATATATTCATAATAAATATGAGGAATATCAAAAAAAATAATTAAATCTAAATTTGTTGCATTTTTTAACTTATTACTCCAATAAATGTATTGTTTAAAAATATATCTTTCTCGTTCTTCGATGCTTAACTCGCCAAAAAACCTTTCATTTCTGCTCAAAAGATTTAATGAAATATTTTTATATTTTTGAAAAGTTTTATTTGAATAATTTTCTACCTCAAAAGTATCGTTAACATCATCAATCTCAAAATTTATTCCTAGATTTTTTGCATTCTTAACCTCTGTGTCATACAACGATATTTTTTTATTTATTATGTGTTTTTGGAAATCACTAGTTGTGGTAAGAAAATCAATTTTTATATTTTTATCATTTAAGAACTCCTCAACAAGACCGAGGCCATACTGTTCTGTTGGTCTTAAACACCATATATTCATTTAATTTTTAATATGCTGCATTAATTATTTATCACTTTCATTACTACAATTATGATTGATAAATTTATCAACAATAAAACAATCATTTTGAAGCATAATTTACTATAAACATAATTATTAATTGCTACATATAACATAATGAAAAATATTTATCACTCAATAATCTTAGCAAGAGGTGACTCTAAAGGAATTAAAAATAAAAACTTACAAATATTAAATGGCAAACCTTTAATTTACTGGTCAATTAAAAAATCTTTAGAATGCAAAAAAATTTCAAAAACTTGGGTAAGCAGTGATTCGGAAAAAATATTAAATTTATCTAAGAATTATGGTGCTAATATAATAAAAAGACCAAGAATTTATTCAAAAGACAGTTCGTCATCAGAATCTGCATGGGAGCATGCAATCAAATATATAAATAAAGAAAAAAAAATATGTAATTATGTTGTTGGCATTCAACCTACTTCCCCACTGAGAGATGCTAAAGACTTTGAAAGAGGTATAAATATTTTTGAAAAAAATAAATTAGACTCTTTGTTTACTTCATTAAAAATTAATGATTATTTTATATGGTTTTATAAAAAAAAATTATTAGCTAATTACGATTATTCAAATAGACCAAGGCGTCAGATTATTGAGGATAAGTTTTTAGAAAATGGATCATTTTATATATTTAGCTCAAGTGGATTTTTAAATGCAAAATGTAGACTCTTTGGAAAAATAGGCACTTACAAAATGTCAAAAATTAAATCTTTTCAAGTTGATGATAAAGAGGATTTGGAAATAATTAAAAAACTGTCAGTGAATTTCTTTTAATATTTTTTCTTTAATAAACTTATACAAATTATTTTGATTGTATAAGTAGCCTTTAATTTTAGCCCTTTTAGCAAACTCCATATCTGTAATTTGATCGCCAATCATAAATGATTTTTGCCTATCAACTTTCCAGACCTTGTTTGCTTTTAAAAACATTCCAATTGATGGTTTTCTTAAAGTAGATATTTTTTTATATTTTTTTATGATTCCATCTTTATGATAAGGACAAATATAAATCTTATCTACAGTCGTACCATACTTTAATAGCTCATCTTTAAAATATCTATGCAATCTGTAAACATCTTTAATAGAGAAATAACCTCTAGCAATACCTGATTGATTTGTAACGATAACGACTTTATACTTTTTTGATTTTAGGTACTTAATCGCTTTTTTTGAACCGTTCAACCATTTAAAATCCTTGATTTGGCTTATATAGCCTCCTTTAACTTTAGAAGAATTTATAACACCATCCCTATCAAGAAATGCGATTTTAGTTTTTTTTTTCACTGAGATAAAAAAAAAGTAACAATACCTTTTTTATTTTTGTTTTGTTTTGAATAATCAATAAAATTCGATATCTTTTAAATTAAAATTTTTTTCAGTGCATAAATCAAGCCAATTGAGCTATTAGTACTGGTCAGCTACACGCATTACTGCGCTTCCACATCCAGCCTATCAACGT
>Ga0209425_10005149_pt1 | contig 12955 bp, 8 predicted proteins | sample COG_05_FD_184749 | JGI IMG/M metagenome (GOLD analysis project Ga0209425, IMG submission 184749) | Pelagic Microbial community sample from North Sea - COGITO 998_met_05 (SPAdes) (version 2) | ecosystem: Environmental > Aquatic > Marine > Neritic zone/Coastal water | place: Helgoland, sampling... | reverse complement strand
CGAGTCACCGAAAACACGCGGATCTCACCGCGCGAACCGTGCGTCGCGTCGCGGGCGCGCCCGTCCCGCCGGCGCTCCTCGCGGACATGCGCCACGCGCTGGACGCCGCGCGGTGGCCGCCCGTGAGTCACAGGCGCAAGGTGGACTCGGAACGGTACCTCGTGGTTCGCCGCGAGGTTCTGGGTGAAGGAAAAAACGGCGAAAAAAACGGAAGTCAAGCCGGCGACGACAGAGTCGTCGACCCGTATGTCGATTTAAAGCGCGCCGCGGACGCGGTGATGCGCTGGGCGGACCCCACGTTTGCGTACGACCACCTCGCGATCACTCGGAACTTCGTCGGGTCCCCGCACGTGGACAGGGAGGATAAAAGTCACCAGTACGCGGTGTCGTTGGGGAACTGGGTGGGAGTCGGGGGCGAGCTCGTGGTTGAGTCCCGCGACGGAAGCACTCGGTTCGTGGTGGACACTAGGGATCGGATCGGTCGCGTGGACGGGCGGTGCGCGCACTGGGTTCGCGGGTTCGACGCCGGCGCGGATGGGTCCCGCGCGGTGCGGTACTCGGTGATTTATTACGTGAACAGGCCTCGGCACGGGACGGCGGAGACTTTCGCGGTCGACGAGAAGTGGTCGCCTGTTTCTTCTGGGACGCGACGACTGAGTGTGGCTGACAGTGTGGCCATTCAGCCGCCCGGGCCACCAGCCGGTGCCGATACCGACGCGTGGGCCTTGGGTTATGTGTTGCGGTCGGTGGAGGATACGGTCAATAGCCTGTGGCGGGTGGCGGGGTCGATGCTTCCGTGGTCGCCGGCGGTGGGAAACGCGTGGGAGACGTTCGCGTATGTTTTGCCCAGCAAGAATCGCTGGTGGCTGATAAATCTTGGCTAATTAGCGAGTGTGTGTTTGCCCACTGGGGTTGATTTTTAAATGGCAAATAGCACTTCTCAACACTAAACTTGCATGATGATTGGACGGGATCCGTGTCGTCCATTAGTCAGGCTTCGAGAGCCGCAAAAACGAGAGCCAGTCGCGAAGATTCGCGAAGATTTCATCCCCGCCTCTGAATCCTCCGTCAGCCCTGCCACCTCAGCGAGTTTCTTGTTTTTCGGGCTAACGGCCAGCGTCATTACGGCGAGCGCGTCCGTGTGCCGATCGTGCTCTTCGCACCGCGCCCCGCGCGTTCGATTCGCACCCGAACGATGCCGTCGATCGCCCTCGCGAGCGTCGCGGGCGTCCGCCCAACCGCGGTCCTCCCCGCCCGCGGGATCCGCAGTGCCCGTCGCCTCGGCGCGAAGATCTCCACGCGCTCATCCCTTTGCCGCGGCGCCGTGTACTTCCCCTCCCGCCGTCATCACGCCAGGCGCGTCGCGTCCAGGCCCCTCGCCGCATCCGGCGGCGCGGACGGCGGTAACGTCGACGACGACGTCGACGCGCTCTCCTCCAGGCTCGAGAGCCTCAAGGCCAAGTCGCGATCCATGCTCGAAGAGGCGTCGCAGCTCGAGGCGGGCATCGACGCGTCCGAGAACGACGAGGTCATCTCCGAGTCCACCCGCATCAAGCGCTCGCCGAGCAGGTCCGCATCCGGTCTCCCCGTCGGCAAGATGGGCGTCGCCGACGCCGTCGCGGGCATCCCGTCGCCGTCGCAACAATCGCAACAATCGCAGCCGCCGCAGCCGCCGACGACCAACGCGCTCCTCGCCGGCGTCGTCGCCGTCGGCGGGCTCGCCGCCGCGGGTGCCGCCTCCGCCGCGGGCGTCGCGGCCGGGTCCGAGCCCGTCCTCGCCATCGTGGGCGCCGCCGCGGGCTTCGCGCTTCTCAAAACCGGGCAGCTCATCGGATCCAACCTCAAGGAAAAAGCCGTCCCCGCGCTAGGTAAGCAAGAGGCCAAGGCCAGGGAGAAAGCGGCGGGCGGGTACGTCGCGCCGAAGCAGGCCGCCGCCGCGACGGTGATCGACGAGAAGAAGGCTGCCGCGAAAGCCGCGAGTGATTCGGCGGAGTTAGCGAAGTCGGCGACTGCTTCGAACGACGCGGATGCCATCTTAGCGGCGTCGTCGTTCGTCGGTGCGTCGGACCTCGACAAGGCACGGCTGAGGCGCGCGCTTCGCACGATCGCGTCTACGCAGAAGGCCACGAGCGTGTCCACGTCGGCGGCGAGCACGTCGGTTCCCGCCGGGTACGTGAACAACGAGCAGGAGCGGAAGATTTACGAGATGAAACGTCGTTCGAAGGAGCTCGGGACGCTGAACGAGTTCTTGGATAAGTACGGGCCGCCCGACGAGGTGTACGGGCGTGCGAAGGCGGAGAAGGCGGTGGAGAAGAGGCAGGCGGCGGAGTTGATGCCGCCCGGGAACGTGACGTGGAAGCCGCGGGAGACGTGGGCGAAGGTGATCTTGTGGGACTGCGTGTGCTACCCGCTCCAGGTGCCTTTCCTGTTCCTCGCGTGGGCGCTGGGGTTCTCGTGGGGTGCGAACCCGCCGCCGCCCGAGGAGTCCGCGTGAGCGGTGACGATGGGAGCGAGAGACGAGGCGGCCATCGCGAGCGATCATTTACTCCTGTTGTACATAGAGGACACACAAGTCGCGTCAAGTCGCGTTTCTTCTCCTCTCGCCTATAACGTATAAACGAGGCGGGTGACTTGCCTCGTTTATGTGCATAACGTATGTAAATCAGTCATGACCAACGCCATGAAAACCGAAAGGACGTGACAGGGTTCGACAACTCCCACGACGACGTCGGGACGCCACAACGCACGGCACTCGCATCACCGCACGAACGTGAATTGAGCGACATGCCGTACCAACCCCCTCATCTCCGAGACGCCGGCGGCGACGGCGGCAGCGGAAACGAGTCCAACGGCGGCAGGGACTCCCGCGGGCCCGACCGCTACGACGACAGGCGGGGTGGCGGCGGGGGTCGCTTCGACGACCGCCGCGGCGGCGATCGATACGACGACCGCAGGGGCGGCGGCGGTTACGATGACAGGCGGGGCGGCGGCGGATACGACGACAGACGGAGGGACGACCGCGGCGGATACGACGACAGGCGAAGGGACGACCGCGATCGCGACGGCGGCAGTCGCAGCGGCGGCGGCGGGTCACGCGGGGGCGTGCCTCCCGCGACGTTCGCCAAGTGGAAGCCCAGCGAGCGCATTCAGGCGCTGAGCGTCAACCAGGTACCCTAACCCTTCCCCATCTCACCCCGTGACATCCCAAAACACCCATCTCCACGCCCACAGCCTCGGTCCCGCGCGCCCGACGCCGGCCCGACTCCACGATCTCGCTGTCGAACAAAGATTTATCTTTTCTAGCCAAAAACCACCCCGCGTCGGAAAGTCATCCGCTGACCCGCACTCGTCCCATCCCATCCACAGTGCGAGGAGATTCGCAGGCGCATGGACGTCACCGTGGAGGTTCCCCCCGGCACCGAAGAGGCGACGCCACCGATCGAGTCCTTCGACGACATGATGCTCGACGCCAAGATCATGATGGACATCAAGTTCAAAGAGTACGACAAGCCCACGCCCATCCAGGCGCAGGCCATCCCGATCATCTGCGCAGGCCGCGACGTTTTGGGATGCGCGGAGACCGGTTCCGGTAAGACCGCGGCGTTCTCCATCCCCATGATCCAGCACTGCCTCCAGCAGCCCGAGATCAAGCGCGGCGACGGTCCTTTCGCCATCGTCATGGCGCCCACGCGCGAGCTCGCGCAGCAGATTGAGAAGGAGGCCAAGACGTTCAGCCGGTCGTCCAAGGGTTTCAAGACGACGATCGTGGTGGGCGGGACCAACATGAGCGAGCAGAAGATGGACCTGCGGAACGGCGTCGAGGTCTGCGTCGCCACACCGGGTCGCCTCATCGATCACCTCCACCAGGGCAACACCAACCTCGCGCGAGTCTCGTTGGTCATACTCGACGAGGCGGATCGCATGCTCGACATGGGTTTCGAACCGCAGATTCGCGAGGTGATGATGAACCTCCCGACACCCCACCAGACCCTCCTGTTCTCCGCGACGATGCCCGTGGAGGTTGAGGCGCTCGCGGCGGATTACCTCAACAAGCCGGTCAAGGTCAAGGTCGGCGCCGTGTCGGTGCCCACGTCCAACGTGGCGCAGCACCTCGAGAAGCTGGTGGACGCGCAGAAGGTTGACAGGCTGTGCGAGCTGCTCCTGGAGGAGAAGTCGGAGGCTGAGAAGTTCGGCGGTACGCTGCCAATGACGGTGGTCTTCGTCGAGCGCAAGGCGAGGGCGGATGAGATCATGACCTTGCTCAACGAAGAAGGGGTGGCGGCGGCGGCGTTTCACGGGGGCCGCTCGCAGCAGGAGCGCGAAGCGGCGCTCTCGGACTTTACGACTGGCAAGTGCGCGGTTCTCGTCGCCACCGACGTCGCCGCGCGCGGTCTCGACGTCAAGGGTGTGATGCACGTCGTCAACCTGGATCTACCCCGCATGTTTGAGGATTACGTGCACCGCGTCGGGCGCACCGGTCGAGCCGGCATGACTGGCCGAGCCACCTCTTTTTACACCGACCGGGATTCTTTCCTGGTGGCGCAGATCAAGCGTGCGCTGCAGGATCTCGAGAACGGCAACGCGTTCGCCTTTGCGACCGGCAAGGAGGCGCGCGCGAAGGAGCGAGAGGCGCAGAAGGCGTGGCGCGAGGGCCGCGCGGCTGAGCCCGAGCAGGCGGCGGTTGGCGGCGTGGACATCATCGTCGACGACAAGTTTAAGCACATGAAGCTCAGCGCGTCGACGGCGAGTTTGACGTCCGCGGGGGGGGCTGGCGCGGCTGCGCCCGCGGGTAACGCGGACGACGCGTTCGGCTCGGACGACGACGACGACTGGTGATTGGAGACCCAGGGAGCCGAGGGGGGAATGAACGCTACCTTTGAAGGCTCGAATAGCCCGAAGGTTCCTATTTTTCATCCTCGGCGAAGATGGGGGCGACGGAGACGGACAGAGAGTGACGGGCGATCGCCTGCGCGACGGCTGCCCGGACGTCGAAATGCGACGTACCGGCGGCTTCAGGCCTCGCCCTTGCAATATTACGCGAATTGAGTCTCTCGAAAACACGTCAACGCTGTTAGCTATACCCGACACAAAACAAAACTTTGATCGGCTCTCCTCCGCCTCGCGTTTTCGGGCAACTTCCAGATGACGCTTGAAAATAAAGGGTGACGTCGATGGCGCGGCACAGATCGAGCGACGATGGCGACGAAGACCTCGGGAAGCCGGCTCGCCGACGTCGCCTTCAAGACCTTCACCACCGGGCTCTTCGCCACGACGGTGGTGACCGGCGGATGGTTCGCCGCCACCGCGGCGAGCGCGTCGCAGCACTACGATCAGCTGGCGAGGGAGGCGGACAAGCGCAAGGCTGAGGAGGCGGAGGCTGCCGCGCGGGAGGAGGAGAGACGGGCGAAGCGGTGGGGATGGCTGGGCGGTGGACGGAAGCAATCGGTGCTCGCGGAGAGTAAATGACCGCACGGGACGACGACACGCGCCGCGCGGTCGCGCCGAGGCTCACCACGACCCCGGCCAACCCCGTCGCCACGCCTCGGCACCGACACGCAAACGCAGATCCGTAACCACAACTAGCCCGTCAACGTAGTCACAACTAGCTAGCGCGCGCGTGTAACGCAGTAACGACGCGCGATCAACTCAACGCAGCGGCTCCTCGTCCCTCGCCATCTCCATCAGCTTCTTCAGTATCCGACCGCCGTCCTCGCGGATCCCCGAGTGCATGTACTCGCTCGTGCTCCACACGCGAGCGCCGTACTTCCCGATCCTAGAAGCCGTCTCAGCCGCCAAATCGAAATCCACGAACATGTCCTCGACGTAACTCGCGCACGCCACGGGAACCTCGCACGCGCGCAACGCGTCGACGTCGTACAACCTCGGCCAATCGTCCTTCTTCGCCAACGCATCCGCGACGGCTTTCATCGGCGTCAAAGCGGCTATATCGTCGAACATAAACGGAAATACCATCTCGCCGGTGAACAACACCGGCGTGTGCGGGTCCGACGCGGGTCCCAACGCGTTCTCCGCGCTGAACTCTTTACTGAACTCCTCGTCGCTGAACACGCGCTCGGCGGCCCAGTCACTGGCGCCGCCGCCGTTGCAGTAGATGGACTCGTGTAGACACGCGTACAGCGGGTTGGTATCGAACGCGTGGACGTCCTCGCACGACTTGAGAAAGGCGTACGAGAGATGCGCGCGTGACTCGTCCTCCCACGCCTTCTCGAAGAGGTAGTGAAGGTTCTCCATCCCGCCCGCGGTGCCCAGCATGCCGAACCCGAGCGCCTGGACGCCGCGGACTGTCAATTTGCCCCCCGAGGGAGTGGACGCGGACCCGCCCGGCTGGTCGCGGACGAACTTCACCACGTCCCTCACGCGCGTGACGTCCATGGGAAACCGTCGGTAAAACTTGGCGTTCTGTGCCCGCACGCGCTTGATCAAAGCGCGGTACGCCGGCGTCGCGGCGTCCGCGCAGTGCACTAGCGGCGGCAAACCGCCCGTGAGAAATGCTTCCGAAACGCCGCCGCTGGCGACGCTGAGGTACCGAAGGATGCAGAACCCGCCGAAGGACTGGCCGAGTAAAGCCCACTTCGAATCATCGCCCAGCAGTGTCTTCCGCACGAGCTCGGCGTCCGCGACGATGGAATCGGCTCGGAAGTTGGCGAGGTACTTCGCCTTGGACTCGACGTCGTCGGCGCCGAAGCGTCGGTCGAGACCCGCGGTTGATACCCGCGACGACCGACCGGTGCCTCTCTGGTCCAGCAGGAGCACCCTGTGCGACTGCACCGCGTGTGCGATCCACCCGCCGGACTCGGTCAACCGCGCGCACTCGAACCCGGGTCCGCCCTGGAGGAACACGAGCCACGGCATGGACGCGACGGCTTCATCGTTTTTATCGCCCGCGCGAACCTCGCGGGCGAAGATCTCGATCGATGACTCCGAGGGTGAAACGTCCCCTGCGCCCGGTGCCCTGAAGCCGTGATCGAGGGGTACGTCGAAGAAGTGGTCGGTGAGCTTGAGGCCCTTGACCCTGAAGGTGTCGCCGATCCTGTGCGGGACCGCGGACGCCGACGTCATCGTTCTGATAAATGAGAACCTGCTTGGCCGTGCCGACTTTGCGGTAGCACTATGGGAGAGGCGCGTCGTGCGGGTGGAATACACGCGGGCGCCGCGGAGGGTGGTTCGGGAGGTGAGAAGAGTCCTCGCGGCGGCGGATAACATTCACGCGACCTCGCCGCCGTGTGGCGCCGGGAAGTATGCGTACTGACGGGGCGAACTGAGGCTGTTCCAAAAATATCGAGAGCGCTGAGTCACTTATGGCAATTGGGCGATTATTTGCCCAAATCTGTATGTGTTTCAGTCACGAAAGCGGTCCAGAGCGAGCACATTTGGTCGAGCGGATGAGATCTCCCCGGTGTGACACGTAGTTGACTCGTTTGAAGATTCCTCGGACGGATAGCGCTCCGTGCGGACCGCACAACGCGACGCGCGCTGACGAACGGTGACACACGCCTGATCGAGCCCTTCCCGGCCCGTCATTCGCACGTCCGCATCGTCCCTCCGCGTCCGACCCACGGATCCCACGCGCCCCAACGAAGGCCCGAATCTCGCGTGCAGCATAGAGCCAACTGTTCATTGACTGAGGCTGCACCAATGGGTCGCGGCGGCGAAGCTCAGGCGTCCGGCTCACCCCCGGAGGTGCGACTCGATCCCACGCGATCCACGCGAACCCACGATTCGTTCTCAAAGACGCGCGTCGCGTATCCGCCCTTTCGCGACACCACCGTCCGCGCGTCCCTCGTCCCCTCGGACCCCGGCCCGGGGACACGTATCACTTACGCGCGCGGGAATTTCCCCAACCCGTCTATCCGAACCCCTCTCTCACCCCGTCTCACCCCATCCTCCCCAATCAACACAGTGGGACGTCATCGTCGTGGGTGCCGGCGTCGCGGGCGCCTCCCTCGCCTACGCCCTCGGCAACGAGGGCCGCAACGTCCTCCTCCTCGAGCGAGATCTCTCCGAACCCGTCCGCATCGTCGGCGAACTTCTGCAACCCGGTGGCTACCTCAAGCTCAAGGAACTCGGCCTGGAGCACTGCGTAGATAAGATCGACGCGCAGAAGGTGTACGGCTACGCCATGTACAAGGACGGCGGCGAGGCGCTCGTGGGGTACCCGCTCGAAGGGCGCGGCGACGACGTAGCGGGTCGATCGGTGAGTTTTCTTTTTATTCTCGTATAGGCAATTAGACTGACGTCGTGTTTCGTTTACAGTTTCACAACGGTCGATTCGTGATGCGACTTCGCGAAGCCGCGCTTGGATGCCCGAACGTGACTGTGAAGCAGGCGACGGTGAAGAAGCTGCTGAACGTGGACGGCGGGGAGTGGGTGGACGGCGAGGGCGTGCCCATCGGCGGCGTCGCCGCGACTGAGAATGAGACGAACGCGAGTGAGTATTTCGCGCCCCTCACCGTGGTTTGCGACGGATACTTTTCGAGTTTTCGTAAGAAACTCGCCAAGAAGTCTGCGCCGGTGTCGCCGAGCACGTTCGTCGGGATCATCATCGACGGTGACCCGAACGAGCTGCTCCCGCGGCCTGGGCACGGGCACGTCGTCCTCGGCGACCCGTCCCCGGTGCTCTTTTACCCGATATCGTCGAAGGAGGTTCGATGTTTGGTGGACATCCCGGCTCACGTGAAGATGCCCAGCGTCGCGTCCGGCGCCATGGCCGAGTACGTCCTCACCAAGATCGTCCCGCAGGTCCCGGAGAAGCTACGGGACCCGCTCACGAGCGCCGTGCGCGGCGGCGCGTTCAAGTCGATGATGAACAAGACGATGCCGGCGCAACCGTCGCGGACCCCCGGCGCCGTCCTCCTCGGCGACGCGTTCAACATGCGACACCCGCTGACGGGCGGCGGCATGACCGTCGCGTTCAGCGACGTCGTGACCATGAAGTCCATGCTGTCGCCGCTGCCGTCCTTCGCGGACGCAGCCGCCGTGGGCGAACGCGTGGACGCCTTTTACGCCCATCGGACCCGACCGGCGCTCACCATCAACACCCTCGCCAACGCGTTGTATAAAGTCTTCTGCTCGAGCAAGGACAGTTCCATGGAGGAGATGCGACGCGCGTGTTTCGAGTACCTCCGGCTCGGTGGGAGCATGTCCGCGGGGCCCATCGCGTTGCTCGGCGGGTTGGAGACGAACCCGTTGACGCTGGTGGCGCATTTCTTCTCCGTGGCTTTGTTCGGAGTCGGACGGCTGATGGTGCCGCTGCCGACGCCCGCGAGGATCTGGAAAGGCGTGAACTTGCTCAAGGGGGCGGTGACGATCATCGTGCCGATCGTGTCCGGGGAGGGGCTCATAAGGATGTTCGTGCCCTCCAAGTACAGGGAGAAGGCTCGCATCATCTAAGAGATAATCAACATTTATTTTTTTGGCATCATTTTTAAAGTTCTGAAACGCTACTCATCAGTCGTCGAACTCGGGCGCCTCCATGGCGATGTTCTCGATGAACTTCAGCCTGAGCGCGTACCCGTCCCCTCCCCGCAGCGCGTCCCTCGCCCACTCGCAGCTCACCCGCACGCTCACCATCTCCAACGCGCCCCGAACCACGCCGCAGAGCATCTGACAGTAGCTCAAGTCGCGGTACCTCTCCGGCAGCTCGACAAAGTCCGCGAGCGGGTTGGTATCGAGCGTGATGACGCACTCCGTGTTATCCGCGTTCCACTCCCCGATACGCGCGCCGATGCCGAGGAACAGCCGGAGGCCCACCTTGCCGACGATCTCGGCGGTCTCCTTGAAGTCGCCGCATCGTGTGGTGCTCGTCTTGGCGAGGAAATCTTCGATGAGCCGGCACCCGATCTCGAACCCCATGGAGTCCAGCTTCTTGTTCACGTCCTCCACGCAGTCCTCGTAGTCGTGCAGCACCTGTCGGACGATCGCGCCGTACGTCAACGTGAACAGCTCGGCGTTCTGCGGGTCGTTCGTTCGGGGAGACGAAGCGCGTCAGTCTGGGCTTGGAGATGATTGTTTTTGGTTCTCTGATGAGACGATGTCGAGTCGAGTTCGCGCGCGGGTTTCGGGGTGAAGAAAACGAATTTAGACGCACCACTTTCTCCGTCGCCATCCAGGCAGCCTGGCCGGTCTGCTCGGGGTTCCGACCCCTCGGAGCCACAGGCCTCTGAGCCATGACCTCGCCCTCTTCGCGCGCCCGACGACTGCCCGAAAAGATCACCACGCGATTAGTTTTGACTTTTGGCGATTGTCCGACCGAGTAATTTCGGCCGGTTGCATATTTCCCGCATTTCTTGGTTTGCAAACCCTGGAGTGCTCTCAGCTCGATAACCCACGTGCCAGCCACGTCGTCGGGTCACAACACGGAGATAAGGGCGGTGTGCACAGGCGTGCCCTTTGACAGGATGACCGGTGGGGCGATCGCGTCGTCATCGCGCGCCGCCGTCGGCGTGCGTAGGGGGCGAGACCGATCCGATCGCGCCGGCGGGCGATCCGCCGCCGCGACGCGGGCGCTGGGCCGACCCGCCAGGGATCAATCCTCATTCGCCGGTGGACGAAAATGCGCGCGCGACGACGACGCCGCGACGCTCGGTGCCTTCCCGCCCGTCGCGCCGCTCGGCATGCGCGCCGCTCGCGGCGGCCGCGGCGGGATCCCATCCGCCGCGCCCGCGCCCGCGCGACGTCCATCCACCACGAACGACAAGGCGCAGAAGCGCGGCGACCTGGTGGTGGTCCTCTTCGGCGTCGACCCATCCCCGGCGTCGACCTCGAACGGCCTCGACGCGGACGTCGGGTTCGGCCGACTCGCCACCGAGGAAGAAGCCGACGCGTCCGCCGCCGAGCGACTCCGACGGCTCCAGACCCTCGTGCTGCGCAAGCGGCTGTACTTCGAGGTCCTCGCCGCCGCGGAGACGATCGAACGCGATGCGCCCGAGACACGCAAGGAATTACTCGCAAAGCTATCCGACCCGGAGGAACTCGGCGAACTCATCGACGACTACGAGTCGCGATGCGAACGCATCGCCGACATCGACGCGCAGGTCACGAGGCTCAGGTCACTGTGCGTCGCACTCACGGAGTCCCCGGGCGGCCTTAAGCTCGTGTTCGAGGGACAAGACGTGGCCGCCGTCGTCGATTCCATCAGTAAAAAAGTCGACAAGAGCGTCGGGGATCTGTCTAAATGCTCAGCCGAGATCCTCAAGTCGCTGCCGTACAAGTCCTTGGACGATGCCCTGGGTGCGGTGGAAGACGCAACGGCGCGCATGGACGCCGCGCTGGTGGAGGAGGGTGGGAAAACCGCGCTGCGACCCGTGGTGAAGACGCTTGAAAGAGCCGGGACCAAAGTGAAAGGCGCGAGGGGTCTCGTGAAAACCGGCGTCAGCGCGATACGCGAGAAGCCGCTGACCGCCGCGGCGTCCGCGGCGGACTACACCAAGGGCGTGTGGGTACGCCTGAACGGCGGGATGGACGGGAGCGCGCGCGGGATGGACCCGGCGCTCGACGGCTTGCCCGAGTCCGCGTCGAAGGCGGAGGAGCGCGCGTTCGCCGTTCTTAAGCTCTCGCTCGAGGTACAGGACAGGGACAAGGCGCTCGAGTCCGCGTCCAAGTCCCGGGACCAGGTGGTCAAGAACTCCAGCAGGGACGCGCTGCAGCGCGTGCGTTTAGCGCGGGATATCCGCGAGAGCGACGACAAGGTTAGCGACGTTCGGCGGATCTTCGCGGTTCGGACGCTGCAGGTTGAGATGGAGCGGATTCTATCGCAGCTCGAGGAGGAAGCCGCGGACGCTCCGTCGCTCGCGTTCCGCGCGGATGAGCTCGAGCTCCTCGTCGCGGAGTTTGGCGTCATGGACGCGTCGCTGCGTAAGCTGGTGAGCGCCGTGGACCGCGGCGCGTCGGAGCTCGTCACCGACGAGGACCTCACCGAGCTCGCCACCGATATCCCCGACCTCAAGGCTCGGCTCGGCATCGCCGACGACGGCCTCGCGAGCATGAGCATCGAGCTCATGTCCGAACGCGCCAAGAACACGGTGGACGAGTCGTTTGGTAAACTGACGGAAGGCGCGGAGTTCATGGCGCGCGGGGTTAAGATGCTCGGCGGCGACATCGTGTCGTCGGGGAGGTTTTTCGGGAAAGCCGTCTTCGGCACCACGCTTCGCCCGCGCGAGGTGCAGACGATCCGGCGCACCACGCTGGACATCTTCACGTTCGTGCCCTTCATCATCATCCTCATCATCCCGCTCACGCCAATCGGGCACGTCCTGATCTTCTCGTTTATCCAGAAGTACTTCCCCGCGCTGTTTCCGTCTCAGTTTAGTTTACGGCGGCAGGAGCTCATGAAGAAGTACGAGGAGTTGAGCGTGCAGCTGAAGCAGGCTGAGACGAACCAGGAGCTGAAGCAGGAGACCGAGGCGATTACACGCGCGCAGGCGGCGGTGGAGTCGCTGATGATGGGCGGCGCGAGCGAGGCTGAGTTGATGACGGCGACGGGATCGAGCGGGTCTTCTTCGAGCGGGGGTTTCTTCGGGCTGAAGGGTTTGGAGCGGATGCCCAATAACGAGGCGGAGGCGGCCAAGGCGGCGGCGATCGCCGAGGCTGCGGAGATTCGTGAGGAGGACCCGGAGATTCGTCAGCTTCGCGAGGCGGCGTCACGGGCGGCGGAGTCGCTGGGGGACCACGAAGACGACGACGGCAAGGATGGACAGGGAGGCGGCTTCGCCCATTGATGAGAACGACGTAAGTCACACCGAGAGCAAGTTTGGCGAAGAAGGAGCATTTCATTTGTGACGAAAGCGAATCCTACTAAGTACCACATCTCACGTGTACGTCTCGAACGGCGCGTCCTCCTCGTACACCAGCTCGCCGTACCGCCTCCACTTGGCCACCTCCTCCTCGCCCATCGGCGAATCCCCACCGTCCGCCCACCCCTCGCACCGCGCCTTCA
>Ga0209425_10005147_pt1 | contig 12966 bp, 9 predicted proteins | sample COG_05_FD_184749 | JGI IMG/M metagenome (GOLD analysis project Ga0209425, IMG submission 184749) | Pelagic Microbial community sample from North Sea - COGITO 998_met_05 (SPAdes) (version 2) | ecosystem: Environmental > Aquatic > Marine > Neritic zone/Coastal water | place: Helgoland, sampling... | reverse complement strand
CAATACCCTGCGGGCACCAGTTTCTTGTTATTCTCCATGAATTCGCCAAATCCAATCACGAGTTCTCCGTTATCCCATATTTGTTTCACACGCGTACGTATTTTTGCGAAACTGCCAGGGTCATCAAATCGAAGAAATTGTCCATCATCAAGAACCACCCAAGGGCCATCTGTATCATCGGATGGTGTGATGGCACAGGCCTTTCCTGGGCGTTCAATTTTCATTTGTGTTCCAATGGTGATGAAATCATCAAGCGCGAGCATCGAGGCTGTGTTGGTCGAGGCTGCTGCCAGCCCTGACGGGCGGGCACGACCGTAACGGAGGCGAAATCCACCCGCTTGGAGAGGGCCGCCAAAAACAGGTCTGCCAGCAATAATGTCGGCCATGAATTTTGTAATTGGGGCGACCTTTCTGGAGGTGAATCCGTCATCGTCGCCACCTTCATCGACTTTGCCTCTCGAGGCGAATTTCGAAATAAAATCCCACCCTGGAACCTTCAAACGTTCTGTATGTTTCTGGATCTTTGGGGCTTTCAAACACATGCCTTCGCCAATCACCAGAAGCACACCGCCACGAATCCTTGCTTCGTCGATGTTCCGGACATGTCCGTACCCAGCACATTCGATGCGTTCGGTGGATTCTCCATTGATCATCACCGGGCATGCCCGAACAATCTCATCAATTTCATGAGGCGGGGGGCGGTATTGCAAATTCCCTCGATACAATCCAAATTCTTCCTTGACACGTTCAACTTCGGGGTCAGTCGGTTGGTAATGGCCAATGTTCAATTCTCGACGAATCATGTCAGCGATCAGCACGGCTAGGGCTTGTGCCGTTCCACCTGCTGCTCGAATCGGCCCTGCAAAATGGACCGATACGAATTGGGAACCGTCGATATTGTTCAACAATCGAACTTCGCTAATCCCTTCCAACGGGGCAACAAGGACGGCTTCGGTCAAGATGGCAAGACCGACACGTAATCCAACATCAATGGAGGTTTGAAGGTCATAACCTGATTCTCGAAATCCACGGGCAACCGATTGGGCCATCATGATGGAAGTAGTTTCACGGTCGTGTTCAGCGAGCATGGTGCGAATGTCGTCAGCAACTTTGTACCCATCGAGATAATCCACCAGCAGTTTTTCTGTGCGACCTGCTAAATCCGCTGCACGCGGAATTTCAACAAAATCACGATGGTCGAGACCCTGGCTTCGAGCTTGCTCGGCGATGACATAAGCGTCTTCAGCACGCTCATCGAGCCATAGTTGATAGGCGTCAAGCTCTTTTTCGAGACGGTCCAAATCCAAACCAAGCAACGGGTTATGCTCGGTAGTGATGGCTCCGCCGCTTCTTTGGTCCATGCTGACTCAACACCCCTCTGTTGGCGACCCTTTATCATCCGCGCGGTGCACAGAAATTGAACGAGTGGTGAGAAGTAAAGTTCATGGTTTGAGGCGGTGAGCAGCAGCCATGACAGTTCATCTGAGTGTTCAAGAACACCCTCAATGGCCTCGGTTGAAAGATTTGGTTCATGAATTGGCCTTCCTCGATGGAGGAGATGATGAGGCATTCACGCTGGCAAGTGGGCGCACATCACGTTGGTTTTTTGACACCAAACCCGTGATGATGCACCCCGAGGCGGCGGGTATCCTTGGCGTACTTTTGAATCAACGAATACAAGCACTCGATGCCCGATTTGTTGGAGGATTGGAACTTGGAGCGGTACCACTTACGGCACTTGTCATTGGGTCGCCGGAAGCATCTTCCGACCTCCGTGGATTCATGGTTCGAAAAGAGCCCAAAGGACGCGGTGGACGTAAAACCAACAACCCCCCAGGCATTGAAGGCGCCTCGTTGGACGGTGGCGGCAAGGTTGTGATTGTGGAAGATGTGACCACGACAGGCGGTTCATCGATTCGAGCCGTTGAGCGAATTCATGCCCTCACCGATTGTGAAGTTGTCTGCGTCATCAGCATTCTTGACCGCCAAGAGGGCGCCAAAGAAGCGTTTGCAGAAGCAGGTCTTCGGTTTGAAAGCCTCTTAACGCGTTCAAACATTACCGACGCTTGAGGGAGCATTATGCACGCTCGTTGGGACCATGTCAACGCCTCTGAGGAGGGATTAACCGAACAATCCCAAGACAAAACGGCTCCGATGGGACTGATGTTCTTTCATGCTAAGGAAGGACAGCCTCTTTCAACACCATGGCAAGTTGCAACCGCACGTTCTGTCATGTTGGCTGAACGTTCTCTCGCTGAAGGATTCCTCTTGGATTGCGCCTGCGGGAGTGGCTTGCAATTAGCAGCCCACGCCTCTGTCTTGAAACGGCCGATGATCGGCATAGAACTGGATCCTCAACGTGCTCAAGCCACGGCTAAGAACCTCCAGATTGTTGCAAATCACTCCCGCTCGCTCCATGCACCTTGGTTTGAACAAAGCGTGGTCATCTCAGGCGACGGAACCCATCCGAAAGGAGCCTTAGAAGTCGGGGGAATTGAACTCGAGAATCCCATTGCTTTGTTACATTTAGATCCAGCTCGGCCACGAAATAGTCGAACGCATGGGCTTGAAGAAATGGCTCCGCGTTTGGACGATGTTTTCGCTGCTTGGGCCCCCTATTTCGCTCCTCATCCTCGTGGACCAGGTTTGTTACTGGACCTCTCACCTCGTCTCACTCCCCTCCAACAGAAGGAAGTTGAGGGGTTGGTTGACGCTGTGTGGCCAAATGTGGAACGAACTTGGGTATGGACCTCGCGAGGACGAGGGCGAGTGGACCGTTTGGCGTTGTGGCTCGGCACAGCTTCAAAGCAGGGTATAGCTCGCCAATTTGTCCGTATTCCTCCAACGCTTGGAACTCAACCCATGGTGCTGGAAGCGAGTCTTGAGGGGCTTGAAGAACATCAAAAAATTAACACGCTCGTTCACCCTCCTAAGCGAGGGGAATACGTGAGTATCCTTGATGCTGCCTTGCTGGAAAGTGGATTGATGGGGGTATGGCTATCGCGTGTATCCAAAGAACCCATGAATCGGTGGGCGAGCGTGGAAGGGCGGCGTCCTCAATTGCACCACGACAAACGGTTACGCCTTGATGGATACGATGATGAAATGCTCGTACAAGCGACCGGTCGAGTGGTTGAGTTGATTCGAGATCCGTTGGATGAAACTGGTATTGACCGAATTGTTGAAATCGCCATTGAAAACAATATGTCGGCGGTCACCCTCCGCTTGAATATCACCCCAGAATTGCACCCCCGAATGCAAGGTTCGCTCGACCGCCAACTGGCTCGGCGCCACGGTGGAAGAGAAGGCTTTCTTGCTCGCCACCCAATTGAAGATGTCTTGCTGTTGTGCGTTTGTGAATCGGATTCTAAAAATTAATCCCGAAAAAATACTGGTTTTGTAACTCAGTGGCGCGAAAGTGCCTATCGCGGTCTTGATATATGGGAGGTTGGTCGGAGGCCTGCTTGACACTATGTGTTGGCGTAGAGGTGAAAGAAGATGGCACGACCAAAGGACGAGGACCTTGGAGAAGATTTCTCGTACATCTTGCGTATGGCAGATACAGACATGGATGGGCTCAAACCCCTCGCTACGGCCCTCACATCCGTCAAGGGTGTCGGTCATCGAACCGCTAACCAAATCTGCAAAAATACAGGCTTCGACTCTCACAAACTTGCTGGATTCCTCTCCATTGAACAGCAAGAAGAACTTCGTCTGGCCATTGAGAACTACGCAGAGGGTGTTCCTCTCTGGATGCTCAACCGCCAACGTGACCTTGAAACAGGGGATGAAATTCACCTAACTGGTCAACAAGTCCGATTCACTCTCAAAGACGACATCGATCGTCTTCGAACCATGAAGTGCTACCGTGGCGTTCGCCACGCATCTGGCAACAAGGTTCGTGGTCAACGAGGTCGCTCAAATGGACGTGGTGGACTCACCCTTGGTGTGAGCCGCAAGAAGGTATGAAGGAGGAAGATGTATGGGCGAACCGAAGTTTTCACGACCTAAATTTGACACGCCATCCCACCCTTGGAAGGCTGGCCGAATCGAAGAAGAGCATGCCATTCAGGAAAACCATGGCCTGAAGAACATGCGAGAAATCTGGAAGGCCAAGTCTCAACTTCGTCGCCATCGACGACAAGCCATGCGCTTGATCGGTGTTGTTGATACGACAGAAGGACACGGCCAGCGAGAAATGGAAGACCTCCTTCACTCTCTCTACGCCAAGGGTCTAATTGCAGACAACGCAAGCCTAGATGACATCTTGTCACTCGGCACAGAAGACATCTTGAGTCGACGACTCCAAGCTCAAGTCTACTACAAAGGATTAGCATGCTCAATGAAGCAGGCCCGTCAACTGGTTGTTCACGGTCAAATCTGCATCGGCGACCAAAAAGTGACCATCCCCTCCTACCCCGTTGCTCGTGATGAAGAAGGCGAACTCCGCTATCATCCAAGTTCAAAACTCAACAATCCAGAACACAAGATTCGAAAGGACATTGAGGGTCGTCGAGAATCTGCTGAATACAACGATGAAGACGATGTCGACCCAGTTGCTACTCCTGAATTCGCTGAAGAAGTGAAGGAAGCTGCTGAAGCATCCGACGCCGAAATAACTGGAGGCGATGAGTGATGTCCAGAAAAGCAATTGTCAACATCTTCAGTTCCTACAATAACATCTTGATGACTGCAACCGACTTGACCGGAGCAGAAACCATCACCACCTGCAACGGAGGGGAAGTGGTGAAAGCTGGCAAGGACAAAGGCGGTCAATTTGCAGCAACTCGTTCAGCAGAACGCATGGCTGACGCTTTGCGAGAGAAGGAGTTCTCCGAACTCATCGTCAAGTACCGTGCCCCTGGCGGAAACCTCTCAAACAATACTGGACCTGGCGCTCAAGCAGCCATCCGTGCATTGACTCGTGCAGGCATGACCATCACTCGTATTGAAGATGTCACGCCAATCGCTCACGACGGTACCAAGAAGAAAGGTGGCCGCCGTGGTCGCCGTGTCTGATGAAGAAGGTGAACCAATGAAGACTGAAATTGTAGAAGGCTGGCCACAAGGTCACGAAATTCGTATTTTGATCACCGAAACTGACGCTGCACAAGTGAATGCTATTCGCCGTGCCTTGATTTCAGATGTGCCAAAGTTGGCCATTACTCGTGTCGACTTTTCACAAGGCGTTACCCAAGACAACAAGGGGGATGTCGTGGAATCCGTGAACGTGCTTCCTGACGAAGTACTTGCACATCGCCTCGCCATGATTCCTATTCCCACACCGGCTGATGAAGGCTTAGTATTCCCAGAAGATTGCGACAATTGTCGTGATGTTGTTGAGAAGGACAAGGGTTGCCCCATGTGTCAAGTCCTCTACACCCTTTCTGCTCGTGGCCCTTCCGCAGATTCAGAAGATGGGTTCCGCACCGTCTATGCGGGGGACATCACCACAATTTCTGACCCTGTGTACGACATCAATGAGGAACACAAGCAAATCCCACTCACCATCCTCGCTCCTGGGCAATTTTTGGAATTCTATGCCTTCGCAGTCCTCGGCCGTGGCCGAGATCACGCCAAGTGGTCCCCTGCTGCAGCTGTTGGTTTCCGCCCTCAACGTCGTGCTGTACTTCACAAGCCAAAGAAGGCCAGCATCTTGTTTGATCTTGGATTGACCACCTCCGAAGGCACCAAGATTGATGCCAAACTCTTCGGCAAGGACAAAGTCGTCACCAACATCAATCACGTGATGGATTTGGAAAATGCACTTCATCAAGTCGGAGAAGGTACCGGTCGTTCCGAAGAGTTCGCTGATGCTATCACCCTTGAAACGGTTGCCAACGCCTATGTATTCACCTTTGAGACCGATGGAAGCCTCGACCCAGTTACAGCTTTCAATTCAGCCTTGAACGAATTGAACAGCCGATTCGTCGACTTGTCCGAAGATATCAAATCCGCTTTGGCTTGAAGTAGTCAGTCACGCAGGGTTCATCCCTGTGAACGTGTTCAGTCTCATTGGGTGGCCTCATGCTAGTTCGACGAATGGGAGGGCACATCACTCTGTTGTTCACCATCGACAAGCAGCATCGGTTACCTCGTTCTCAAGGCAGCACAGGTGCTGGTTTTTCCATCGCGCATGGCGTAGAAATCAAGGGTTCTTTGACCCTCCCTCCTTCACCAAATAATCATCTGCTTGCTGGCAGTCAACCTGATCCAAAACCAATCATGGGGCCCAACGGGGCAATCAATATCACGGTTCGAGACCGTCAAGGAAGTCTTCTCGAAGATCATGAACTCTATCTGGATTATATTGAAGCCTGCAGAGATGCTTCGTTGCTGCCTAACGAGGGAGAGGTTGAATTGGATATCAATATTGAATGCCCAACCAGCCAAGGATTTGGAATGTCTGCTGCTGGTTTGATGGCATTAGGTGAAGTAATTCACCAACTTACTGGAAAGGGTAGCCGTGTTCAATATCTGAAAATAGCCCACCGGATTGAGCGTAAGTTCGGTTCTGGACTTGGTGATGTCTTGGGCGCCTCGGTGGGAGGGGTTGAACGGCGAGAACACCCTGGAGCACCTGGTTGGCCGGGTAAAGCAAGTTCATTCCAGGCCACTGCCGATGTGTTACTGGTCTGGGATGGAAATGTTGCACTCCATACCTCAGATTACATCAATCATCCAGGCTGGGAGGCATCCATCACAGCAGCAGGAGAGGAAGGCATGCTTGAGTTGAATCAAGGTCCATGGACTAGGGGGCGGTGGGGTGAACTTTTGAAACAAGCACACCGTTTTTCGAAGACTTCGGGTATGCTGGAAGAACCAGTTCGCGCTATACTTCACGAACGTGTTGCCAGTTGCTTGGCGGATGAGGGTGCTGAAGAGAAATTGGACGTCCATCTGTGCATGCTTGGAAACTCTGTGGCCGTTCTCCCTCAATCATTGGACGAATCTGTACAACACGACACCTTGCTCAAAATAGCACATCAACTCGAAAAGTTTGGTTATGGCACATTGGTGACCAATATCGCCCCAATCACTCAGGAGAATCTAGCTTTGTGAGGTCCAAAGGTCCTGCATCAAGCATGGAAACTCCTGGAATGAACAAATTTTCAGAAAACCCGTGACGATATACAATCGCTCCACTGCCCCATTCATCCATGTACCGGGTCATTTGTTTCTTGGTTTTCTTCCTTTGAAAATCAACGTCGGCGCCATAGAAATGCTTCGCATCAATCCAAGCAACGGGAGAGCCATTGATTGTCACGTGATCCAAAAACAGAATATCTGGGGTGCGGATTGGTCGACCGTGCTCTTTTTGTTGTTCCTTCACCATCTCGGGCTGCCTCCGAATGCGTACACCTTGTGCTTCAAACCAATCCGCCAAAATTTCTTCGAATAAATCAGCCCGTTCATGGGTTTCTGTCTGATCAACATTGGTCACTCGGTCTGCTGCTTCAGCAGCCTCGAATTCCTTTCTCTCACGCTCTTTCATCGATGAAGGAGCTCGTAGGCTTTCCTTGATTTTGTTTTTTGACCATCCATTGGCTTCAAGAACTGCTCTAAAAACATTCATTGGAGGGAAATCGTTGTCTTTTGATAGTTCGATGATTGTGCTTCCTGCGCGATAATGCGCCGCCATTTTTCCGGCTTTTGATTTCAACTTACCATGGGAATACACGGTTTTTTGTTGGAGGAGTGCTGAGCGTAGCGAGAGTGCTTGTTCCAATGACATGGCGTGTTGTTCGACAAAAGTCTCTATTTCTTCGAGGCGTTCGTCCTCTACCCAACCAAATTCACCCCTGCGGACTACAACTTCAGCTACCTTTTCTTCGGCGGAAAGTGACACTGGGGAGAGAGCCCATTCGAAAGAGAAGGAACGCGGTTCTTCACTGCCTGCTGGAATGCCCATTGGCAAAGGTTCACGAGAAAAACGTGTTCGTGCCCGCTCATCCATGGCCCGAACATCGTTAGCAAAACGTTCCTCAAGAGTGGCTTTACGAGTGCCACCGTAGCGTTTTGGACGTGATGACCTTGAAGTACGACGGCCCCGAGAAGGTTGGCGACTCATTGTCTATGGTCATCGGCGACGCTCTTTGAAGCCTCTCCCTCCAAAACTTATGTTCGTCAGCGCGTGAGGTTCTTATGGTGGACAACCTTCCAAGAATCATGCGCTTGGCTGAATTCACGACAATTCTGGCCGTTCTGCTCCTTACACTAAGCGTCGCACCAATCCATCAGTCGGCGGATTTGGCCTTGGATGAAGGGCTCGTTCAAGCGACTGGCGAAGTGGATACTTCTGGTTGGCTTGCGGGCGCGAGTGGTTCAAACATGGAACGAATTAATGATATGGTCTTGCTCAATGATGACCGTCTTTTGGTTGCAGGCTCCTTTGAACAAAACATTGAGTTTTACGGTGATGTCGAAGGATATTCCAGTAACGATTCGGAATTCGGTGAAGATTTTTATCTTGCCTGGGTGAATGAAAATGGCACTTGGAACACAACCCAATCGGGCGGAAGTTCTGGGGCAGATGCCATCACGTCACTCGAACTCTTTGATGATGGAAACGTGGCAGTTGGCGGAACATTCTGTGGCCTGACTCATTTGTCAGGTTGTACCATGGCGTTAGGTGAATTACCGCAGCTCAACAAAACTGACCCCGGCCATGAAAATGCACTCTTCTTTGGGGTGTTAAGTCCCGATGGATTGTGGTTATGGGCTGAATCAATGTCAAATTCTTACGAGTTGAAAATCAACGAAATGATGGTGACATCAACCAATGAACTACACTTTGTGATCAATTATCGGGGGGCATTGAGTATTGGAAATGAAACCTTTGATGCTGGTGAAAATGAACAAATGGTCATGGTTGGTTACAGCTCCATCGGAGAATTACTGTTTACTCACCCTATTACTTCAGGAGGTTTGCTTGAAGGGAATCTTGCTCTGTGTGAAGACGGGAATGGAATGACATATCTCGCCCTAGAATTTCAACAAGAAGTGGTATTTGATATCCATCCACAAATCGGTTTGGATGGTATCGATATCGCCATCGGACATTACAGTGATGAAGGCTGGCTGTGGAGCGCAAGCGCAAGTGGCCCCGGAGATTCCACGCTTGGTGACTGCGCAGGATTGCAAGGTGGCGGCATCCGATTAGTGGGTGACTTCAACCAAAACATGAGCTTTGGTGAACTGACCACTCCAAACGCCACTTGGATCGATTTCTTCGAAGCCACACTCTCAGAAAGTGGCATCTGGGTCGATGTAGTAGCGTCTGGAGGGAGCGGGGCAGAACACGCCATTGGCATTGAAATGACTTCGCAAGGTAATGCCATCATCGTCGGTATGGCCACAGGTGCCTTCTCTCTGGGACCCAATGAAATCGCTGATTCAGACGGTATCAACGATGGAAACCATTACGATATTTTCCTCGCCCAACGATTGAATAATGGAACATGGGATTGGGCTATGAATGCTGGGGGGAATGGTAACGACATGCCAACCAGCTTTGCGTTTGGGGCAACGGGTGCACCCGTTGTAGCCTTCCTTACAAATCACGACGGAATGTATGGTATGCATGAATTTGACCAGAGAAATGCGTACGACATGGGTGTTTGGCTCTATGAAACAGACCTGGATTCTGACGGTGTACTCGATGGTGAAGACAACTGTCCAAAGGAAGAAAACACCGACCAAGCCAATCATGATGGTGATGTATTTGGCGATGTTTGTGATGATGACGATGATCAAGACGGCGTTGAAGACCTCGCAGATGATTGCTCCCTGGGCATTGTGGGGTGGACCAGTCAACCAATCACCGACCACGATGGCGATGGTTGTCGAGATGACTCTGAAGATTTTGATGATGATGAGGATGGAATCTTTGACATCTTTGACGCTTGCCCACGCGGCCCAGTAGGATGGGTTTCCACCGAAGAAAACGATGTTGAACCCGATGGTTGCTCAGATGTGGACGTTGACGAAGATGGGTTCGTGGACCAACTTGACAACTGCCCATCCATCTCCAATCCAACACAAGCCGACCTCGATGGTGATGGGACGGGTGACCCTTGCGATGAAGATGAAGACGGAGATGGTATTGCAATACCCGATGACCTCTGCCCACATGATCTCAACGCGTGGATTTCGACCTCTGCCAACGATTACGATCAGGATGGTTGCATGGACTCTACTATGGATGAAGACGATGATGGAGACGGTGTGATGGACATGTACGATGATTGTTTGTACGGTGTGCCAAATTGGGCCAACAATACTTCGGGCGACCACGATGGCGATGGATGTCTTGATGCAGAAGAGGATAATGATGACGATAACGATGGAATCAGTGATCCGTTTGACCGATGCCCCAGGGGCATCATTGGAACGGCTCAGACCGGTCAAGATAGTGACCAGGACGGTTGCATCGATGCCATTGAAGACGATGACGATGATCAAGACGGGGTTTTGGACCCCCTTGACCTCTGCCAAGCGACTGGAACAGATGTTGGCGTAAATCTGAACGGATGCAGTGAATTCCAACTTGATGACGATGAAGATGGTGTGAAAAATGCCTATGACTTCTGTCTCAATACCGTGGATAACGCTGTCGTCGATGAACGAGGGTGTGCAATCAAACTCGATACCTCGAACAGTAATTCAGAGGAAAGTGGTACTTGGGGCCTCACCCAATTTGTCTTCTTGCTGGCAGCCCTCATCGCAGGATGGGCCTTCATCACAAATCGGCAAGCGAATGCGGAGTCAGAAGCGCGCTATGTTGACCCACCAAAGCGTCCTGCCGACATTACCTTGCCGGACGATCGTTCAGAAGAAGCCTGAATCAAGCGAAGACGACTGCGGGAGAGAGCGGAACCGCTGAACTCGCTCTTCCAGTTGTGTCTTGCTCACCCTCACCCACGACAACACTCAGTGATTGGAGACCAAGCTCATTGGCGATAAAGGCTGCACGCTCTTCGATGACCGCATGTTCATCAAGGGACGAAGCAACGACTATTTTGGAAGCGTCGTCCCACTTGAAGACTTGTGGAAGCATCTTTTTGCCCCAGAAGCCTAACATTTCCCCTTTACGCTCTTCCTGAATCAGTGGATGTTCTGACAGGATGGAAATGAATTGTTTTGGATGGCCGCCATCCCCGATGTGCTGGAGAGCTGCTTGAGCCATTTCTCGTTTCCAAGAGGGGCTTACAACAATGGTGGCGGATTGGGCAGGTCCACCCAAATGCCGTTCTGCAACGTTCTGGATTTTACGAGCGTGTTCGAGGAAATCACGCAGGTATTGTTCGGCATCCAAAAGCGCACTTTCCTCTGCAGTTAACGCGCTGGGAACATCAAATTCGCTGCCCGCCGCCAACCCCAGTTCTCCAATGGTTTGCCACCATTCTTCAGCAAGATGCGGAGTTGATATTGACATCATTTGAGCCCATGGCCTGAGCAACGATTTCCCGATTTCCAAATTATTTCCGCCTCTGCGCAAATACCAATTAATGTCCTTGATGATTTCATAATGAGAAAGTTCTACAGCGCCTCGTAAATCGTAGTGTTCCATCGCTGTGAAGAAAGCCTGTTGTCGTTGTTTGAAACGGGCCTGCATCCATCCATCCATGAGGCCTGCCGCCCCCTTCCAACCAAGTAATTGTTCGGGCATCGAGCGCATTTGAACCATCACTCTGTGATTTGATTCGAGCGCTGTGTCGGACCAGTCCATACCAGCAGTAGGGTTCGCTGCGAAAAGAATGAACAATCGAACGGTATCTGCACCGAATTTCTCAATCATGGCCTCTGGTGAAACCGTGTTGCCCAAAGATTTGCTCATTTTGGCAGAACGAATAGCAAGTTCTCCATCGCAATGAGGACAAGGTGAACCCTCGTGGTCAACAGAGAGAGTCACGCTACAGGTAGAACACCAAGGCGCGGCTTTGTTGACCATCCCCTGACAAAGTAACTGATCGAACGGCTCGTCCGATGAATGAAGGCCTAAATCTCTCAATGCCTTGGTCATGAACCGTGCATAGATGAGATGCATCTGAGCGTGTTCAATTCCTCCACAGTAAAAATCAACCTGCATCCAATGGTCTGCCAGAGATTTTTCAAATGCCTGTTCTTGATTTAGGGCGTCGGTATAACGCAAAAAGTACCATGAAGAATCAATGAATGTATCCATCGTATCGGTTTCTCGACGCGCTGGTTCGCCGCATGAGGGGCAATCAACGTTGAGGAAAGACTCTGATGTCTCCAAGGGATTGCCTGTTCCGAAGACAACATCGCGAGGTAGTTCCACCGGCAAATCAGCTTCGGGAACGGGAACGGTACCGCAGGAATCGCAATGAATCACTGGGATGGGAGTTCCCCAGTACCTCTGACGTGAGATCAACCAGGGCCGAATTTTCCAATTCACCACTCGTTCACCCATCTGGTTGCTTTCGAGATGGTCGCACACAGCGTCCCTCGCTTCTTGTCCGTAAAGACCATCAAAACCTTCCAATCCAGAGTGGACCATCCAGCCATCTTCAACTTCTGCAGCCTCAAGTGGGGCGTCAGCAGAAGCATCCTCTGTCATCACCAGTACACGCTTGATGAGAATGTCGTAGGTTGTGGCGAAATCAAAATCTCGTTCATCGTGGGCTGGGACGGCCATCACAGCTCCAGTTCCATAGGAAGCGATGACGAAATTTCCAAACCAAATTTGAATGGCCTCGCCAGTGAGAGGGTGGATGGCGTAGCGTCCCGAAAACATTCCCTTCTTTTTCTTCATGTTCTTGATACGATCAAATTCAGACATGCTGGCAACTTCGTCGTAAAGAAGGGTCCATTCTGATTCATATTCTGTGCCTTCAACCATCGCTTTTGCCAAAGGGTGTTCAGGGGCAAGCGTAACAAATGTGGCCCCAAACAGAGTATCGGGACGAGTGGTAAACACTTCCAAAACCGTGTCACTGTCTT
>Ga0209425_10005141_pt1 | contig 12973 bp, 8 predicted proteins | sample COG_05_FD_184749 | JGI IMG/M metagenome (GOLD analysis project Ga0209425, IMG submission 184749) | Pelagic Microbial community sample from North Sea - COGITO 998_met_05 (SPAdes) (version 2) | ecosystem: Environmental > Aquatic > Marine > Neritic zone/Coastal water | place: Helgoland, sampling... | reverse complement strand
ATATCTAAACTTTTATTTCTAATATGGTTTATGTACTCTAAAGAGTGCGAAGTTTGCATTGTTTTAATTGAGCATTCTTTTGGAATATAAAATTTTTTAACCACACCCTCTTTTAAAAGATACTCAGCTAAAGCACCAAATTTTTTGATAGGAAATTTGTTGTCTTCATTAATCTTAGCTACGTAGTCAGGATGATTAACGACAGGTAATTCCATTGAAAAATAATTTATCTTTCAACACACATTGTAATACCCATACCACCACCAATACAAAGAGTTGCTAAACCTTTTTTTACATCACGCCTAATCATTTCATGTATGAGAGTAACCAATATTCGAGTTCCTGAAGCTCCAATAGGATGTCCCAAGGCAATAGCACCACCATTTACATTTACTTTTTCTTCAGGTATTGAGAGTGTCTTTAGCACAGCAATACTTTGGGCAGCAAAAGCTTCATTTATCTCAAATAAATCAATATCTTTTATATCCCAACCTGCTAATTCTAAAGCTTTTTTAGAAGATGGTATAGGCCCTGTTCCCATTAACGCGGGGTCAACCCCACAGCTGGCCCACGATTTAATAGAAACCAATTTATCAATATTTCTTCTTTTAGCCTCCTCTTCCGACATTATAACCACTGCAGCTGCCCCGTCATTTATTCCCGAAGCATTACCAGCGGTTACAGTTCCATTTTTTTTAAAAACAGGTTTAAGTCTAGATAAGCCCTCTAGATTAATTTCCTCTCTTGGATGTTCATCTTTATTAAAATTTATCTCAGTTTTTTCTGACTTAATTTTATAAGCAACAATCTCATTTTTAAATCTATTTTCTTTTTGCGCTTTAAGAGCCTTTTTTTGAGAATTTAGAGCAAATTTATCCTGTTCAACTCTTGTTACTATAAACTTTTCCGCAACATTTTCAGCTGTAATACCCATATGATATCCATGAAAAGCATCCCAAAGGCCATCTTTAATCATCATGTCTACAACTTCTGTATTTCCCAATTTTTTTCCATCTCTTAGGTAAATAGCATGAGGAGCCAAGGACATATTCTCTTGACCGCCAGCAATCACGATTTTAGCATCTCCCGACTTAATACTTTGAAAACCTGAGGCAACTGATCTTATACCCGACCCACAGACCTGATTAACTACATAGGCTGGTTTTTCTTTAGGGATACCCGAATGTATTGCAGCCTGTCTAGCAGGATTTTGACCAACACCACCAGTCAAAACTTGACCCATAATTATTTCATCGACATCAGCTTTATTTAATTTAGATTTTTTTATAACATCTGAAATAACAGTTGAACCAAGTTTCTCTGAACTTTCATTTTTTAGAGATTTACCAAGTGATCCAACAGCTGTTCTAGACGCAGATGTAATGTACAAATTTTTCACTTAGGTTAATTTATATATTTAGTGTTTATTTTCAATGTAATAATATTTTGGTAAAAGTCCTGCTAAAATTCCCATTATTAAAAATAAATATGTTGCATTTCCTGTCGTAAAAAAACTTCCAGTGCTTTTTAATGGAAAAATTTCAACAAAAAATAAAAATATAAAAGGAATAATTTTATTATCATAATGAAAATTTGATTTCAGAAAGTATTTTTTTATTAATGATTGATAAATCAACAGTGAGAAAGAAAATATTATTACAACAAAACCCAAAATACCAGTTTCTGTTAAGATTTCTAAATAATAATTATGTGGGTGCATGTTACAAACAAATTTTGCATCTTTATTTACGTTAGGTCTAACATGACAATAATATCTAAAATTTTTAATACCTCCCCCAATATATTTATTAATTAGCCATGTATCATAAAATGTTCCAAATTCTTTTAGATATTGCGGTGAACTATCATTTTTAAAATCTTTATTAATTATTATTACTGTCATTTTTGAAATTTGTTTATAAAAACTTTTAAAATTTGTTTTTATTTCAGAATCAATATTTAAAATAAGAGTAAATAAAAAAGAAAATATTAACACGAAAGGTATAAAAAATTTTCTTATTTCTTTATTAAAAACTAAAATTAAAAATACTGTAAAAACAAATAAGACCATAGGCATTCTATTGCCGGAAAGAATTATACCAGTTAAAAATATTATAAATAAAATTGGAATAAAATATCTTGATAAATATTTTGATTTGCTTTGAAAAAATAAAGGTAAAATAAAAAATGAAAAAACGCTAAATCTTTGTATAAACCCACCAGCTATCAGCTCGTCTCCAAAAGGTCCACTTAATTTTCTTCTACTACTATATTCAATAGCTTCGAAGCCAAAAATATCTTTTCCAAAAATGAACTGATAAAAAATATCAATTGAAACAAATATTGTGCTTAGGCCGCAAGAAATAAAAAAAAATTTTAGATTTATATGTTGTGTTTTGACCAAATATCTTAAAACGATATAAAAAAATAAGTATTTTAAAAAAAATAAAGATTTGAAAATAGTGGAAAAATATCCCTTCCAAGATAGCTCATTAAGATAAAAAAAATAATCATTATAAACGCCGGTGTATAAAATAATAAAAAAGAAAAAAAAAAGGAGCTTATCAAACCAGTAGTATGTGATCTGAAAAACTTTACTTTTAAAAACAATTAAAGCTGAAATTATTATTACTAAAATATTTATATTAATAATCAAATTTCCAGCTATAAAGCTTATTGGTAATAGAGCCAAAAGAAGACTAAAATAATTTTTAATTGTTAGCGAGTTGTTTGAAAATAAAGGCATTTTTTATAACAAAATATGATATTTGCTTATAACATGGAATAAAAACAATTAACTAATATATAAAATGTAATATATTCGCGCCTGTAGCTCAACTGGATAGAGCGCTTGGCTACGGACCAGGAGGTTCTGGGTTCAAATCCTAGCAGGCGCACCAATTTTATGAAAAATATAAAATCTATAAGTATCATCTTTCCTTTATATAAAGATAAAAGCACCGTGAGAGAAATGATTATAAAAAGTAATAGGTTATTAAAAAAATTAAAAGTTAAGAGTGAGATTATAATTGTAGATGATGGCTGCCCTCAAAAATCAGGGTATTATGCAAAAGAAATTTCCAAAAAAATAAAGAATTTAAAAGTTATATTTCACAAAAAAAATATGGGCTATGGAGCTGCGATAAAAACAGGATTAAAAAATTGCAATAACGAATGGATTTTTCAAACAGACGGAGACGCAGAGTATGATGTAAATGATTTAAGAAAACTTCTAAAAAAATCTAAACAGTCCGATTTAGTTGTTACATATAGATTAAAAAAAAAATATAAAACTAGTAGAATTATAATTTCGTGGGTTTACAATGTAATTCTAAGATTATTATTTCATACTCCATTTCGAGATATTTCTACAGGTTCAAGATTAATCAAAAAATCTTTACTTAAAAAAATAAATTTGATCTCTAACAGTCCTTTTTTGGGCGCAGAACTGGCAATCAAAAGTAAATATAAGGGGTTCAAAGTAAGTGAGGTTGGTATACATACTTATCCAAGAACTTTTGGCACAGGATCTTCGGTTAGTTTTAAAAATATATTACTTACGATAAAAGAAATGTTAGAACTATTTGTGAAAATTAAAATTTAAATGAGCATACATTTTACAGAAGAAAGGCAACTTATTTCTTTCGATAAATCTTTTTCTGCAAACATTCGCATTTCTGAACCTGATAAGTATAAAATTTTAGAAGAAATTTCAAAAAGATCGGAAAAAATTATAAACGTTGGATCTAATCTTTCGTATAGCCCATTGGGTTTCTCTAAGGATAGTTTGTCCGTTAAGTTGAGAAAATTTAATAGAATTCTTGAATTTAATGAAAAAAGTAAAGAAATTACAATTGAGGCAGGTATTACATTAATTGAGTTTTTAAATTTCAGTCTAAAATATAATTTATGGATTCCCCAACTACCAGGATATCCGACTATTACTATTGGAGGAGCAGTAGCTGCAAACTCACATGGAAAATCTTGTGCTATTCATGGAACGATAAGAAAATCTATAAAAAAAATTTTGTTATTTCATAAAGATTATGGATGGATTAATTTATCTGAACAAGAAAACAAAGAGTTATTCGATCTGACTATAGGAGGTCTTGGCTTGACAGGCACTATTGTCAGCGTGACTTTAAAACTGACAAGTCTAGAAAATTCAGAATTTGTTACGAGGAAGAAAATAGTTAAATCTATTGAAGAAAGCAAAAGGACAATTTTAAAGGATAATAAAAAACATTCATTTATATACACTTGGAATAGAGCGGACAGTTTAAAAAGTTTTGGTGAAGGAATTGTTTTTCAAAATGAGGTTCAAAGTAATTCAAATATATTTAAAGAATTTAAAGAAAGTAAAAATCATTTTTATCCCTCTTTTATCCCGTTGTGGAACAAGTATTCTATAAAAATTGTAAATTCCATTTTTCTAGCAATAAATAAGTTTTCTAAAAATGAGAAAAAAGAGGATTTTCTGAGTGTAATTTTTCCTTTTTACGGAAAAGAAAGATACTTTAATTTTTTTGGAAAAAAAGGTTTTGTTGAAAGCCAATTGTTAATACACGAAAGCAAACTAGATATGTTCATAGACGAATTTAAAAGATTATTTAAAAATTATGAACCAACAATTACTTTATTTTCATTAAAAAATATGAGTGGAGAACAGAAATTTTTAAGGTTTGAAGACAACAAAATCTGCATTACTTTTGATTATGTTTATAATAAAAAAAATTTAAATTTTATGTCGATGGTCGATAAATTATATGAGAAATATGATATTTTACCTTCTATCATTAAGGACTCAAGAATTAGTAAAGAGATTTTTAGAAATAGCTATAATAAAGAACTCTCAAGATTTATAGAAGAAATTTATAAATTTGATAAAAAAAGAATTTATCAATCAGAAATTTCGAGTCGTTTAGGAATATGAGATATTTAATTATTGGTGCCTCATCGGGATTAGGAAGAGAATTGGCAAACAAGTTTGCAAAGGAAAATAATAATTTGGTTTTAATCTCTAGAGACGAAAGAGATTTAAATGCTATAAAATCTGATTTAGAAATTAAATATAATGTTAACGTCAATATTTTATCTTTGGACTTTTCATCACTAGAAGAAGTGAATAAAAAATTACTGTCTCAAAATAATATAATAGAAAATTTAGACGGGATTATTTTCCCAGTTGGCATGATGTTTAGTGAAGATAATTTAAATTTAGATACAGATAGAATGAATAAATTAGTTAATGCTAATTTTATATCAATTGTTCACACAATACAAAAAGTTAAAAAATTTCTTCTAAAAAAAAACAATGCTTGCATAATTGGATTTGGATCTGTTTCAGGTTATTTAGGTAGAGGAATTAACACGACTTATGCTGGAGCAAAAAGAGCTCTAGAGTCTTATTTTGAAAGTTTAGCTTTTGATAGAGAATTAAGAAATATAAATATTCAATTTTATACTTTAGGTTATTTGGAAACTAATCTTTCGTTTGGAAAAGATCTTAAATTACCTAAAGCTTCTGTAAGAAAGTTATCAGAAAGGGTTTATAATAATAAGAATTTAAAATTTGAAAAAAAATATTATCCAAGTTTTTGGCAATTGATTTACTTAATTATTAAGATAATCCCATTTTCAATACTCCGTAAGTTTAACTCAGAGTAATCATATGAATTTAATTATAAAGTATAAATTTTTAATTATATTTTTAACCGCCATTTTAACTAGGGTTTTTTCCTTATATTTTTATAGAGACCTTGAAGTAGCTATGGAATGGGGGACAATTTTATCAAATTTAGAGCAATATGGCATTTTAAGTGTTCATACAGTGCAAGGAGTACCAGTTCCAAATCTTTTCATGCCGCCTTTGTATCCTCTTTTTTTGTACTCAGTTAAGTTTTTTTTTAATAATACTGAAATTTTTTTATTGGTTATCCAATTTATTCAAATATTATTTTCGCTTATTTCTATTTATTTGACTTATAAAATCTTATTAGAATTTTTTTCAGAAAATCTAAGTTTAATAGGAACTTTTATATTTACAATTTTTCCTCTTAACATTTATGCAGTATCTCAAATTTCCTCTATAACTATGCAAGTGCTATTGCTGAATGTTTTTCTTTTTTCCCTCTTAAAATTATTTAAAAATTTGGATTACAAATATATTTTTATGTTTTCAATTTCTTCTGGTTTTTCAATGTTACTAAGAGGAGAATTTTTTATATTTGTATTTTTATCAATTTTTTATCTTTACTTAAAACAAAAAAAATTAATTAAAATGTTTGTAATTTTTTTAATAACAATATTAGTAGTGTCACCATATCTTTATAGAAATTACAAAGTTTTTGAAGTTATAACCATTACAAAATCTGGTGGTTACAATTTACTAAAAGGAAATCATCCAAATACAAAAGTGGAGGGAACGCATATGTTTTTAAAAGTCGGCGAAGTTATTCCAGAAGTAAAAGCAAAGTTAGATGATCTCGTTCAAAAAGGCCCTTCAAACGACTACGATCTTTTGCAAGATAAAATATTGCTAGACCAAGCAATCAAATTTATCAAAGAAGATCCTTTAAAATATATTACACTTTATTTCCAAAAATTTTTATCTTTTATGTTTATTGATATAGATGCAAGTTATTCAAAATATTATTTACCGATGCATTTAGTACCAAAACTTATTTTGGGTATTACTACTTTTATTGGTATAATTTTATCTTTTAACTTAAGAATTAATGCAACCAATTATATTTCGCTTTACTACTTTGCTAATATAGGTTTGTTTTCAATATTCTTTATTTTACCAAGATATAGTTTATCTTTACTTACTATACAAATTATACTTAGTTTATTTATTATAAAAAAATTTAAACCAAACTTATAAATATGAATTTTTTATCGAAACTCTCTCTCAATAAAGCAGTAATTTTATTTTTTATATTAATTATAATAATATTATTTTTATTAACAATAATTTTATAAATATACTATTAATAAAAGTAATAATCCTAAAATTATTCTATAAAATGCAAATATTTTTAAACTAAATTTTTTAATAAATTCTAAAAAATATTTAATTGTAAAATAAGAAAAAATAAAAGAGAATAAGATTGAATAGATATTTGTTAAAGAAATTTTCACATTTTCCATATGAGCTATTTCATATAACCCGAAAATTGAAACAGCTCCTAATGTGGGTATCGATAATAAAAAGGATATTTTAGCAGCATCGAATCTTTTATAATTTAAAAATCGTGCTGCTGTGATTGTAATTCCAGATCTGCTTACACCAGGTATCAATGACAACACTTGAAATAAACCAATAAAGTATACCGATTTTAAATTAAAGTTATTTTTAATATTGTTAGTTAACTTAAATCTATCACTATAATAAAGTAAAACTCCAAACAAAAATGTTGTCCAAGCTATCACTTCTATATTTCTTATTTTCTCAATTAAATCAGTTTTTACTAAAAAAAATCCAATTAACATTACAGGAATTGAAGATAATAAAATTTTTAAAAATAAATCTTTATTTCTAATAAAATTGATTAATTCTTTATTAAAATAAGTGACAACAGCAATAAAAGAACCTATGTGTAAGCTTACATCAACAGAAAGACTTTGATTTTCATAATCAATATAACTAGCTAGAAGGAATAAATGTGATGAAGAACTAACGGGTATGAACTCTGTTATTCCTTGAACTAAAGAAAGTGTAAAAATTTCAATCATTAATTTAAAATAAAATTTACGGTTATTTTTTTAATTTTACCTCCAATGCATATCAGCTATGCAAAAAATAACATTAGAATTATTGTGTTTATCAATTATAGGTAAATTTTATTGACCTTTTTTATATACAAATTTATGCAAATTTTAACTAGTTTAAACTTCTCATGAAAAATAAAATGTTAAAATTTATTGGTTTAAAACAAGAAACTCCCTTTAAGAGAAGTACTTCCAAAAGAAAAAATGATTTTAACGAGATTTACAATGAATATATTACAGATAAAGCTAAAGAACAGTCGAGTAGATGTTCTCAATGTGGAGTACCATTTTGCCAAATTCATTGTCCTTTAAGTAATAATATTCCAGATTGGTTAAAATTGACTGCTGAAGGGAGACTGAAAGAAGCATATGAGATTTCTCAAAGCACGAACAATATGCCAGAAGTTTGCGGTAGAATTTGCCCTCAAGACAGACTGTGTGAGGGAAATTGTGTAATTGAACAATCAGGTCATGGCACTGTTACAATTGGATCAATAGAGAAATATATTACAGACACAGCTTGGGAAAAAGGATGGGTTAAACCTGTTAAAGTTAAAAGCGAGTTAAAACAATCAGTAGGTATAATCGGTGCCGGACCTGCGGGCCTAGCATGTGCAGAAGAATTAAGAAAGTCAGGTTATCAAATAACTATTTATGATAGGTATGATAGACCCGGAGGACTTTTAATTTATGGAATTCCTAATTTTAAATTAGAAAAATCTATTGTCGAAAGAAGAACAAAATTATTAAAAAATAGTGGGATAAAGTTTGTACAAAATTTTGAGGTAGGTAGAGACAAAAAATTACAAGAGCTAAGAGATGAACACGATGCGATTTTGATTGCAACTGGCGTATATAAACCCAGAGAAATAAATATTCCTGGGCAAAATTTACTAAATATTTTCCCTGCCATGCAGTTTTTAACTGCCTCAAACAAAAAAGGTTTAGGTGACAAAGTAAAGTTATTTGACAATGGAACATTAAATGCAGAGGGAAAAAATGTTGTTGTCATTGGAGGAGGTGATACAGCAATGGATTGTGTTAGAACATCAGTAAGACAAAAAGCTAAATCAGTAAAATGTTTATATAGACGAGATAGAGAAAATATGCCGGGTTCCGCAAGAGAAGTTGGAAACGCAATAGAAGAAGGTGTAGAATTTATTTGGTTAACGAGTCCCAAAAGTTTTATAGGAAATTCAAAAGTTGAGTCAGTAGAAGTTAACAAAATGAAATTAGGTGAACCAGACTCTTCAGGCAGGAGAAGACCAGAAATTGAACAGGGTTCTGAATATAATATTTCAGCTGATCTTGTAATTAAATCTTTAGGCTTTGATCCAGAAGACTTACCTAAATTATTTAATACCAAAGAATTAGCTGTTTCACAATGGGGAACGATTAAAATTAATTTAAAAACTATGCAGACCAATTTAGATGGAATTTTCGCAGCTGGCGATATTGTTAGAGGAGCATCATTAGTAGTTTGGGCAATTAGAGATGGCCGTGATGTAGCTGAACAAATTGAAAAATACCTACGATCGAAAGTTAATAAAAATAGATCAATAGAGGCAGCGTAGTCAAAATGAAAAATTATAAAAAAAATAAAAAAATTTTAGAAAATAGCTTTAATTATAATCAAAAAATGGAACATGATGCGTGCGGTGTTGGTTTAATTGCTTCAACTGATGGGAAAAAATCTAGAAAAATTGTTGAATATGGGATCGAAGCTTTAAAAGCTATATGGCACAGAGGTGCAGTTGATGCTGATGGAAAATCGGGTGATGGTGCCGGAATTCAAATTGAAATAGCTCCTGATTTTTTTAGAGAAAAAATATTATCCACTGGTCATACTCTTGATGAAAAAAAAAGAATATGTGTCGGAATGATCTTTCTGCCAAGAACAGATTATTCTGAACAAGAAAAATGTCGTGAAATTATAGAGTCTATATTATTAGCTGAAAATTATTACATATATGGTTGGAGGCAAGTACCAATCAATCCAAGCATTCTAGGTAAAACAGCTGATCAAAATCGTCCAGAAATTGCTCAAGTAATGTTTAAAAAAAACGAAATATTGAAAACGAATAATCTTGAAAGAGATTTATTTGAAACAAGAAAAAAAATTGAAAAAGTTGCAAGAGATAAACAAATTAAAGACTTTTATATATGTTCTTTTAGTTCAAGATCGATTGTTTACAAAGGTATGTTTCTGGCTGAAATGTTATCTGAGTTTTATCCAGATCTTAATGACGAAAAATTAACTTCTAGATTTGCAATTTTTCATCAAAGATACTCAACTAACACCTTTCCTAGTTGGGACTTAGCTCAACCTTTTAGGACCTTAGCTCATAATGGTGAGATCAATACAATTAAAGGAAATATAAATTGGATGAAAATTCACGAGCAAGATATGTCTAGTCCACTTTTTAAAGATGTAAAGAATTTAAAGCCTGTTATTAGAAGCTCCTCAGACTCAGGCGCCCTCGATAATGTTTTTGAACTTTTAACTCACTCAGGAAAATTAGCACCATTAATTAAATTGATGATGATCCCAGACTCATGGTCAAAAAGAAGTAAAACAGTTCCAAAAAACCATCAAGACTTATTTAACTTCCTTAACAGTACGATAGAACCTTGGGATGGACCGGCTGCAATTTGTGCAACTGACGCTAAGTGGGTTCTAGCTTCATCTGATAGAAATGGACTAAGACCCCTAAGATATTCAATTACATCTGATAATTTGTTTTTTGCTGGTTCAGAAACTGGAATGATAAAAATTCCAGAAGAAAAAATTATTGAGAAAGGAAAACTTGGTCCAGGTCAAATCATTGCAATCGATTTAAAAAAGGGAAAATTATTTAAAGATAAAGAAATAAAAGATCTTTTAGCTAAAGATTATAAAAAATATAATAAACAAATTATTGATTTAGAAAAAAAAATTTCACCTGAAGATGAAAAGCCAAATTTTTTAAGCGAAGATTTAAGAAAACGGCAATACTTATCAGGGTTGAGCATAGAAGATCTGGAATTAATTCTACATCCAATGGCCGAGGAAGGTAAAGAGGCATCAGGTTCAATGGGAGATGACACTCCAGTCGCAGTATTATCAAGTCATTTTAGACCTGTATCACATTATTTTAGACAAAACTTTAGCCAAGTAACCAATCCCCCAATTGACTCGTTGAGAGAAAATAAAGTTATGAGTCTAAAAACAAGATTTGGAAACCTAGGTAACATTTTAGATTTTGACAATTTGACCGAGGAAAATATTTATGTTTTAGATAGTCCTATACTTACTAACTCGCAATTTAAAAAATTTAAAAAATTTTTTTCAAAAAAAATAAAAATAATTGACTGCACCTTTGATATTGAGGGATCTCTTAAAGAAAGAGTTGAGTTAATTAGAGAAGAGGCAGAAACAGCTGTTAGAGAAGGAAGTACTTGTTTGGTGTTATCTGATAAAAATATATCAAATCAAAAAGCAAGTATTCCTAGCATATTAACCGTGGGAGCAATTCACTCTCACTTGGTAAAACATGGTTTACGAGGTTATTGTTCTTTAAATGTTGAGTGCTCAGATGCAATGGATACTCACTCGTTTGCTATACTAATTGGGGTTGGCGCTACAACAGTAAATCCATATTTAGCAATAGATAGCATTTACCAAAGATTTGAAAAGAAATTATTTGGAAAAGCAGATTTTAAAACATGTGTAAGCAAATTTAAAAAATCGATTGATGCTGGTCTTTTAAAAATTATGTCTAAGATGGGAATATCAGTTATAAGTTCTTATAGAGGAGGATGTAATTTTGAGTCGGTAGGTTTAAGTAGAGCAATTGTTTCAGATTATTTTCCCGGTATGTCCTCAAGAATTTCAGGAATTGGTATTATCGGAATTGAGAAAAAGATCAAAGAACTTCACGAAAAATTTAATGTAAAAAATGTATACACACTACCTATCGGAGGTCTTTACAGATATAGAAAAAGTGGTGAGGAGCATCAGTATCAAGGAAAACTAATTCATTTGTTACAAAGTGCTGTCGGTAATGGTTCTTACGAGTTATATAAAAAGTATTCAGTTGGAATTCATAACTTACCACCAATTAACATAAGAGATTTATTGGAGTTTAAAAAACAAAGAAAGCCAATCAATATAAATGAAGTAGAGCCTATCGAAGAAATTTTAAAACGATTTGGAAGTGGAAGCATGTCTCATGGGGCATTATCAGCTGAGGCTCATGAAACTTTAGCAGTGGGTATGAACAGAATTAAAGGAGCTTCCTGCAGTGGAGAAGGCGGAGAGGATGCTAAAAGGTTTAAAGTGTTATCTAATGGAGATAGTGCTAACTCAAGGGTAAAACAAATTGCTTCTGCTAGATTTGGAGTTACTGTCGATTATTTAAATAATGCTAACGAAATAGAAATAAAAATTGCTCAAGGAGCTAAACCAGGTGAGGGAGGGCAACTACCAGGTTTTAAAGTTACAAAAGAAATCGCACGTTTGAGACATTCGACACCTGGTGTAACTTTAATATCACCTCCACCACATCATGATATTTATTCAATAGAAGACTTGGCTCAACTAATCTACGATTTAAAACAAATTAATCCTGGCGCAAGAGTAGGAGTAAAATTAGTTGCATCAACTGGTATTGGTACAATAGCAGCAGGTGTAGCTAAAGCAAAAGCAGATATTATTTTGATTTCAGGTCATTCAGGTGGAACTGGCGCAAGCCCCCAAACTAGCATCAAGTATGCAGGCATTCCTTGGGAGATGGGTTTAACAGAAGCAAACCAAATTCTAACATTAAACAACTTAAGACATAATGTTACCTTAAGAACTGATGGAGGATTAAAAACTGGTCGAGATATTGTAATGGCCGCAATGATGGGAGCAGAGGAGTATGGAATGGGAACATCATCGTTAGTTGCCATGGGTTGCATAATGGTAAGACAATGTCATTCAAACACATGTCCAGTTGGAGTTTGCAGCCAAGATGAAGCTCTACGAGAAAAATTTACTGGCACTCCAGAGAAAGTTGTAAATTTATTTAAGTTTGCTGCAACCGAAGTAAGAGAAATTCTTGCCTCTCTTGGATTTAAGTCAATCAATGACATTATTGGAAGAACAGATTTATTAACTCAAGTAAATAAAGGAGCATCAAACTTAGATGATTTAGATTTAAATCCTTTATTAGTTCAA
>Ga0209425_10005131_pt1 | contig 12989 bp, 7 predicted proteins | sample COG_05_FD_184749 | JGI IMG/M metagenome (GOLD analysis project Ga0209425, IMG submission 184749) | Pelagic Microbial community sample from North Sea - COGITO 998_met_05 (SPAdes) (version 2) | ecosystem: Environmental > Aquatic > Marine > Neritic zone/Coastal water | place: Helgoland, sampling... | reverse complement strand
TATTAGCTCAGCTAATTATTAAAACACAAATAGTAGACTTGTGTTATGATCTTATTAGGTTTTACGAGAAAAAAAATTATTATGATAATGCAACTTTATCAAAAAAACTTAGATTATAATGGATTTAAACTTTTTTAGTCAAATTGGTGTCAAAAGTTCTATTAAATTTAATCTTTTTTTGTTATAGTTACGTAACGAATTAGTACTATATTGGTTACAATACGGTAGCTTATATTCGTTGTACTCATTAGTTATGGGTTTGCAAGCTGGTATTCATACTGGTAGAAAACCTGACCCTGGAATTGAAGCAGTAAAGAGGTACCATGAGGAAATTGGGATTCCCAGAGCGACAAGGCTTGTATAACCCGGCTAAAGAACATGACTCTTGTGGATTTGGTTTCGTCGCAAACATAAAAAATCGCAAAAGCCATGAGGTGGTCAAACAAGGTTTATCTGTGTTGGGCTGTCTTACTCACAGGGGCGGAGCCGGTGCGGACCCACTTGCCGGCGACGGAGCAGGCATTCTAATTCAGATTCCAGATAAATTATTTCGAGAGGAATGCAAAGAACTTGAAATACCACTGCCAGAGCAAGGCAAATATGGCGTGGGAATGGTATTTTTACCGCGCGAAAAACACGATCGGAAACAGTGTGAAGTCGCCTTAGAAACATTGGTAGTCCGAGAAGGCCTTATTGTTCTTGGATGGAGAGATTTACCAACAGATAATTCATGGCTCAGCGACAGTGTCCGAGAAATGGAACCGTTCGTGAGACAAATCTTTATAGGTAAAGCGTCCAATGAAATGTCTCAAGATGATTTTGAAGTAAAGTTATTCGTGGTTCGCAAGCAATCTCATCAATTGGTGAATAGCGAAAAACTAACACAAGATGAAGTATTCTATGTAACCACAATGTCTTCTTATACAATCTGCTATAAGGGTATGATGCTTCCAAATCGAGTAAGCAAGTATTACACTGAACTCCAAGACAATAGACTTGAGTCAGCGATAGCTTTGGTGCACCAGAGATTTTCGACAAATACATTTCCTTCTTGGGAATTAGCACAGCCATTTCGATATTTGTGCCACAATGGTGAAATAAATACTTTACGGGGTAATATTAATTGGATGACCGCGCGTCGTCATAACATGAGTTCAAAAAAATTAGGACAAGACCTTGAGAAGCTTTTCCCTCTAATTGGCGATGGAAAATCAGATTCTGCAACATTTGATAATGCCTTAGAATTATTGGTTGCATCGGGTTATCCTCTCGCGCATGCAGTTATGCTAATGATCCCAGAAGCATGGAATGACAACCCTCTAATGGACCAAGAGAGGCGAGCTTTTTACGAGTATAACGCGGCGCTAATGGAGCCGTGGGATGGGCCCGCCGCAATTGCATTTACGAATGGGCGTCAAATAGGAGCAACACTTGATAGGAATGGTCTACGACCCGCCCGGTATATCATAACTGATGATGATTTATGTATTCTAGGTTCCGAGGTTGGGATGATCGAAATTCCTGAGGAAAAGATTATTCAAAAATGGCGACTACAGCCCGGTAAAATGTTTCTAATTGATCTCGAAGAAGGGCGAATAATTGAAGATGCAGAAATAAAAAATAAGCTCACTAAAGCGCATCCATATCAAGATTGGTTAAACCGAACACAAATTCTTTTAGAGGATTTACCCGCGCACATTGAACCAATGCCATCAGATCAAAAAACCTTGCTAGATAGGCAACAAGCATTTGGTTACACACAGGAAGATGTAAAATTTTACCTCATACCAATGGCGACAAGTGGCCAAGATCCTATTGGATCTATGGGCCGTGATATTCCTCAAGCAGTGCTTTCAGATCGCCCGAAAATGTTATTTGACTACTTTAAACAGGCCTTTGCTCAGGTTACTAATCCACCCATCGATCCTATACGGGAAGAGCTTGTGATGTCTCTCGTATCGTTAATAGGCCCTCGCCCAAATTTATTGGACTTAGAAAACGGTGGGAGTCATATGCGATTAGAAGTTAGGCAACCAATTCTATCAAATGTTGACTTGGAAAAAATTCGCCATATTGACAATCAAAAAGGCTCATTTCGTTCAAAGACGCTCTCAATATGTTACCCTGTTTTAGAAGGCGTTAAAGGAATGAAAGCTGCTCTAGAACGTTTATGTCGAGAAGCTCAATCTACTGTGCTAGAAGACTACAATATTCTAATTTTATCTGATAGAAACGTAGATGAGAGTGAAGTGGCTATTCCTTCTTTATTGGCAACCGCTGCGGTTCACAAACATCTAATTTCAGAGGGTTTGAGAACAGAATCTGGGCTCGTCATAGAAACAGGGGAGGCGCGTCAAGTTCATGATTTTTGTCTCTTAGCCGGTTATGGTGCAGAGGCTATTAATCCATACCTAGCATTTGACACAATTACGGATAATCGCGAACAGTTCACTGATGATCTAACCGTCTCCGAGGCACACCTACGATACATAAAAGCAATCGATAAAGGAATTCTGAAAGTTATGTCCAAAATGGGCATTTCTACATACCAGTCCTATTGTGGCGCGCAAATTTTTGATGCCATTGGGCTAGAAGACGATTTTATTGAGGAATATTTCACAAATACGGCCTCATCAATTCAAGGAATTGGCATCAAAGAAATTGCGCAAGAAACAATTGTTAGGCATGAGTTGGCTTATGGTAACTCTCCAATTTTGAAACATGCCCTCGATGTAGGCGGAGACTTGGCATATAGAATACGTGGAGAGGAACACATGTGGACGCCAGAAACCGTCACAAACCTTCAACACTCAGCTCGTAGTAATTCTCAAGAGCTCTATGATCAATATGCAGCAAACATGAATGATCACTCAAAAAAGTTAAAAAATATTCGAGGTCTTTTTGAATTTGACTATGCAAATAATACTCCAATAAGTATTGACCAAGTCGTACCAGCATCTGAAATAGTAAAACGGTTTGTTACTGGTGCTATGTCATTTGGTTCAATTTCGTTTGAAGCTCATACTAATCTGGCAATTGCAATGAATAGGATGGGAGGCAAATCAAATACGGGTGAAGGAGGTGAAGAGCCAGAGAGGTATGTACCGTTAGCAAACGGCGACTCAATGCGTTCAGCTATCAAGCAAGTTGCATCTGGGCGCTTTGGCGTTACGGTTGAATATCTACAAAATGCCGATGAAATTCAAATTAAAATGGCCCAAGGTGCAAAGCCTGGTGAAGGAGGACAGTTACCAGGCCACAAGGTTGACCAAATAATTGCTAAAGTTCGTCATTCCACTCCGGGAGTGGGCCTGATTTCTCCTCCTCCGCATCACGATATTTATTCAATTGAAGATTTAGCACAGTTAATACATGATTTAAAAAACGTTAATCCCAATGCTCGAATCAGTGTAAAATTAGTTTCGCTAGTAGGCGTTGGCACAATCGCTGCTGGTGTGTCCAAAGCTCATGCAGACCACGTATTGATATCAGGCATGGATGGGGGAACTGGAGCAAGCCCTATAACGTCAGTAATGCATGCTGGGTCATCATGGGAGATCGGTTTAGCAGAAACACACCAAACATTAGTTTTAAATAAATTACGAGGACGGATTTGTGTTCAAGCAGATGGGGGCATAAGGACGGGAAGAGATGTAGCCATCGCGGCCCTGCTGGGGGCTGACGAATACGGTATAGCGACCGGTGCGCTAATTGCATCAGGATGTATAATGATGCGAAAATGCCATTTGAATACCTGCCCTGTAGGCATTGCTACACAAGATCCAGAACTTAGAAAAAAATTTAAAGGTAAACCCGAGCATGTTGTAAATTATATGTTCTTTGTAGCGGAAGAATTACGCAAGATAATGGCTAAACTTGGTTTACGCACAATAGAAGAAATGGTTGGTCGTTCGGATCTTATTAAAATGAGTGGTGATATAAATCATTGGAAGGCAAAAGGAATAGATCTATCTCGTATTTTATATAAACCCGAAATGGATGCCAGTGTAGCGACCCATCATGTAGAAGAACAAAATCATGGTTTAGATAACGCTTTAGATCATACCTTGATAAAACAGTCTCAGCCTGCTCTAGAATCGGGAAAATCTGTCTTAATTAATACTAAAATTACAAATACCAATAGAGCCTTTGGAACAATGTTGTCAGGAAAAGTTGCTTCCAAGTTTGGTCAGCAAGGTTTAGCAGAAAACTCAATTCATATTAAAGCACACGGCTCTGCTGGACAAAGTTTGGGAGCATTTTTAGCCAATGGCATTACAATTGAGTTAGAGGGAGACTCAAATGACTATGTTGGAAAAGGACTGAGTGGTGGAAACATTATAGCTTATCCTTCAAAAAAATCGAATTTTATTGCCGAAGATAATATGATAATTGGAAACGTAGCTCTCTATGGCGCGATCGATGGAGAATGCTATTTTCGTGGCGTTGCAGGCGAGAGATTTGCTGTTAGAAACTCAGGCGCTACCGCAGTGGTTGAGGGGGTCGGTGATCACTGTTGCGAATATATGACTGGTGGTGTGATCGTCGTCCTTGGACCAACCGGACGCAATTTTGCTGCGGGCATGAGTGGTGGCATTGCCTACGTATTAAATGAAAGTGATGATTTTGAAAAACGTTGTAATATGGCTATGGTTGAACTAGAGCCAATTAGTGATGAGGACAGAATGCTTGAAAATCGTGGCCACCAACGTGGTGATTTAGAAACACACGGAAGAGTTGATATTATGGAAGATATGACTGGATATGACACTCTTCGCCTGCGTAAATTAATTGAAAACCATGTGCAGTTCACTGAGAGTAAACGGGCGCAGAAGATTTTAGATAATTGGGAATTGTATATATCAAAATTTGTTAAAGTTATGCCCGTTGACTACAAACGCGCTCTTAAAGAAATGCAAGCGCGCGCCGTTACAACAGATCAGCCAGAATCTAATGTGGCTGTGGGTAGCTGATCATGGGTAAAGCAACTGGTTTTATAGAATATGAAGCTCGGGAGAGAACTTACAAAGCTCCAAGAGAAAGAATAACTAATTATAAAGAGTTTACGGTTCCTCTTAGTGATAAACAACTCGCTATTCAGGGTGCCCGTTGCATGGACTGTGGCATCCCTTATTGTCATAACGGATGTCCAGTAAACAATATAATTCCAGATTGGAACGACTTTGTTTATCATAATAATTTTAAAGAAGCACTAGAGGTATTACACTCGACAAATAATTTTCCCGAATTTACGGGCCGTATCTGCCCAGCTCCTTGCCAAGAGTCTTGTACTCTTAATATAGATGATCAGCCGGTTACAATAAAAACCATTGAGTGTGCGATTATCGATAAAGGTTGGGAAGAGAATTGGGTAACTCCACATATCACAAAACGGAAAACTAATAAGATGGTTGCAGTTGTTGGTTCAGGCCCGGCTGGTATGGCAGCAGCACAGCAGTTAGCACGGGCTGGGCATGATGTAACATTATTTGAAAGAAATAAAAAAATCGGTGGACTTTTAAGATACGGTATTCCAGATTTTAAGATGGAAAAACATCTCATAGACCGTCGCCAGCTTCAAATGGAGCAAGAAGGCGTAACGATTAGAACAGGAATAGAAGTAGGAAAGAATATATCAAAAGATGAAATTATAGAGACCTTCGATGCGGTAATATTATCAGGTGGTTCCGAGACACCTCGCGATTTAATAGTGCCCGGTAGAGAGTTGGATGGTGTTCACTTTGCTATGGATTTCTTAACACAACAAAATAGACGTGTTTCTGGAGAGAATATTAATCAGATACGAGAAATAACTGCGAAGAATAAGCATGTTATTGTAATTGGCGGAGGAGATACTGGATCTGATTGTGTGGGAACTTCTTTTCGGCAAGGCGCCAAAACTGTTACGCAGCTAGAAATTATGCCCCAACCTCCAGAGAAGGAGAACAAAGCATTAACTTGGCCGAATTGGCCTATGAAATTAAGGACTTCCACTTCGCATGAGGAGGGTGCAAACCGAGATTTTTCTGTCACTACAAAAAAATTTACTGGATCAAATTCTTTAGTAAATAAAATGGAAATAGTAAAGGTGGATTGGAAAACGGGCTCTAATGGCAAGATGGAGATGAATGAATTAGAGACAACGAGCGATAATATTCCTGCTGACTTGGTACTGCTTGCAATGGGCTTCGTTCACCCCATTCATGACGGGATACTAAATGATTTATCGATTGAGCTCGATAACCGTGGGAATGTTAAAGCAAATACAGATAATTATAAAACATCCAATGACAAAGTATTTGTAGCGGGAGATATGAGACGCGGCCAATCACTAGTCGTTTGGGCAATTAGAGAAGGAAGGCAATGCGCTCGTTCTGTTGATAAATTTCTTATGGGCGAAACAAATCTACCTAATTAAATATTTATCTATATTTATTTAGATGCAAAAAGTTTCTATATAGATTCCACATAGCGGCAATATACCAATAAAACATACTTACCAATTATAATATACTCTAATTCTAATAGCCACGAGTAGATATAAAAACAATTGGAGAGTGTCTAAAGCCCTTATGTTTTAACGAGTTTTACACACAGTGTTATTATTCGATTTATCAGAAATTTTTAATAGTTTTTAGTATATTTAATTAATTAATATTTTTATTTAATATTTTTTATATATATTTCAATATCTTAGATGGGTAATTCACTGTCTATATATTATTCACATTTTTAAACCTATTTTAACTTGAATTACTCCGCTCAAAGTTATCAACAGACTTACACACAAAAATTATTATATGTAATACAGATAAAACGCTGTTAAATTAAATTATTATTGCTAGACAGAGAACCTATTGAGATCGTTAGATAAATTATATATTGATAGTGATATTACGATCAAATTCTTAGCTACACAAATAATATAAATTTAATAATTGCAGTTATTTCAAAAATTAAAAAAGGATATAAACAAAATGAAAAGTTTACCAACTGGTCCCTTAAGCGGATTACGTGTTTTTGATTTAACCAGGGTACTAGCTGGTCCAAGCTGTGTTCAAATATTGGGTGACCTTGGGGCTGACGTTATAAAAGTTGAACAACCACAAAAAGGTGATGATACTCGAAAATTTGGTCCGCCTTTTATCAAAGATCAGGCGGGTAAAAACACTAGCGAATCGGCCTATTATCTAGCAGCCAATCGAAATAAGCGTTCCATCACCATCGATTTAACACAAATCGATGGTCAAAATCTAGCGCGTAATTTACTCAAAAAATGTGATATTCTAGTTGAAAATTTTAAAGTTGGTAGCTTGGCCAAATATGGTCTGGCTTACCAAGACATAAAAGAAGATTTTCCCAGTCTTGTATATTGCTCTATTACTGGTTTTGGGCAAACGGGTCCAATGGCAGAGCAACCAGGTTATGATTTTATGGCGCAGGGTTTAGGTGGACTTATGAGTATAAATGGGGAGAAAGGAGGATTGCCACAACGAGTTGGTATTCCAATCGCTGATTTAACCGCTGGACTCTGGGCCACAATATCGATAAATGCTGCTTTAAGACACCGAGAACTTACTGGAGTTGGCCAGCACATAGATATTTCATTATTAGACACACAAATTTCAATGCTTTCTATACAAGGTCTAAACTATTTAACATCGGGTGACGTTCCCGAGTTGATTGGGAATACGCATCCAAACATCGTGCCTTATCAGGTTTTCCCAACCGCAGACGGTAACATTATTATAGCTGTAGGCAATGATGCTCAATTTGAAAGATTCTGTAAATTTATTGGGAATGAAGATCTTAGTGCACAAGAGAGATTTCGAACAAATGAGAATAGAGTTATAAATCGTGACGCGTTAACTAAAATTTTAAATACACTCATCGAAAACGAAACGACTGAATACTGGATTAAAGGGCTGGAAAAAATAAAAATAGCGTCGGGTCCAATTAATCAGATAGATCAAGCCTTTAAAAATCCACAAGTAAAATATCGCGATATGGAAATTAATATGCAACATCCACTCGCCGATTCTGATGGAATAAAATTAATAGCAAATCCAATAAAAATGTCAGGTACACCAGTAAACTATCGCAATGCTCCACCTCTATTAGGCCAACATACTAATGAGATACTAGAAGAAGTATTGGAAATGGGTACCGACGCAATCAGTGAACTTAAAGATAAGAAAGTGATATAGATTTTATTATTTAGCTTTTTCTGATTTCGGACCCTTAAGAACGTCCGAGAATTGTCTACTCATGTACCTATATTTATGTGCGGGCAACTGATAAACCCAGTTCGATACCTTTTTATTAATTTTATCAACCTCTTTCTTTACTATTTCTGATGCAGAACTTGCAGCCACAGCAGATATGGCAGACCAAAAGTTTCCGTCATTTACATCTATTAAGCGCACATTCATAATTAAGCCATCTATTGTCTCAATCTGCGTGTTAATTGTTTTATTTCTTATAAATTCGATTTTGCCTCGGGCCATAACATCTTCTAATTCAAGCTTATCTAATCCATCAGCCATGTTATTAATGTCAGATTGGTACTCTACAACCCCACCATCTGGAATATTATCAATCTCAAATTTTTCTTTATCGGCTCGACTGACAATCATTCTTTGCCCACTAGGTTGGGTAACAATCACACGTTCTATTCTATTACTCGCAACATGCAACAACTCTGGGTCCACCCAGGAGTTAACTCCATTTGGAACATCTAACCTACCTGAAACTAACCAAGATTGTTTATCACTGGGTTTCCTGATATAGCGACCACCATTTGAAGGCCCCACTACATCAGCATTTTCTTTGCCAACAATCAGCCTAACCAGTTCTCTGTTCTTTGCTTTAACGCTCAATAAGGCCGACTTCGCATTCTTATCAGATACATCCTCAACATGAAGACGTTTATACTTCGTCTTATTTGTTGTTTTTGCCTCACGATATCTAATCTCTGATATGTTTAACAATAAATCTGCTACTCTCTGATTAGAAGCAAGGTAATTTTGGCGCTCAAGAATTTTCCAGTTTTCACCATCGCGTTTAATTGTAATTTTTTCGTTGGATTTCTCGACAGTTATTTCAGTGACATCCTTTGCATTCTCTGCGAAATTTTCAATCACTGCCTTATCAGAAAAGCCAATCTTGTGGACCTTATAAGCAGTCGTCACCGATATACCAGCAGCTACGATCGTTATAATGGTCACGACTATAAACATAATGAGGGTTTTTAAAGCCATATCAAATAAACTCCACTGAAACCTAAGCTGTCTTATTGTTATAACGACGGCGACGAATAATTGCTAATATAATTGCGGCTAAAGAAATAATGATAGGCATAATCCAAATATTAAGAACTTTAAGCCTTGTATCCAACTGATCTATATCTTGCCTGAGAGCTAGCTGTACATCACGAAGTTGCTTACGAACCTCTAACATTTCTGCACGAAATTGGTTAAAAACCTTTTGCTGAGCTGAAGTGAGGATAACTTTAGCGTCCCCTTTATCCTTGAGGCCAAGTCCTTGCAACTTCCCTTGCAATTCTTTGAGCTTACTTGATAGTTGTTGTTCTGTCTGCCTGTATTTATCCTCTGCATTATTTTTCAAATCTTGTATTTTATGAAAAGGCCTAACAGAGAGTCCCCGGCTTCTTAGAGAAATTAATGCCTGACTACCGGATAAGTTTTCAAGGGAATTAATTAAAAAGTCTGCATTATTGGACACTGGGGTATAAATCGTTTTGCCGAAGAATTCTTGCTGTTGCACCCAAAATCTAGATGTCAGAAGGTCTGTGTCTGCCATTACAATCATCTGAAGGTCCTTATTTGCCTTGCTCATGTGAGGCAACTTAGTAACCACCTTATTATCTTCTTTGGTAATCTTTTTATCAGATGTGTCAAATTCAGGTGGACCATCTGGAAACGCTGTTGACACTTTTCCACTAAACCTGGCGGCTAAAGTAAACTCGCGATTCTCTGACTTGAATTGTTTGAGGATAGCTTCAGGATTAATTTGTCCACGTACCAACTTTGCATCAATACGTTGAGCAATCTTGCTTGTTTTAACCAGAGAAACCATTTTAAGTTTAGATTCATCTGTTAAGCTTAGAGCACCAGCACTCGCCACAGAAATCGTCGAGAGCTCACCAGTAACTACATCATCGGAATTAAGTGCCCTTTTGTCATAGACACCCCAAGATAAATAATCTGCAATTATTTCGCGCCCATCAACCGGAGCTTGCACCCTAATTGCTCTGGTTCGGTCCCCTACAAATTTCTCTTCATCAAATACGATACCCCAATTCTTAAACAATTTGGTTAACTCTGAGGAACCAGCTCCAGGCGGAGCTCTTGGAGTCATTCGCGCGGACTCATTTTGCGGATCCAAGAATACTAGAAGACGTCCGCCCCTCATTACAAATTGATCAATAGCATACATCAAATTTTCATCGGTTATCTTAGGATGCACAAGCAACAAAATATCAATATCTTGGTCTATCTGAGTAACTTTCGCATCAATAGATTTTACGTCAAAAAATTGTTTTATTTGATCCATTATCGGCCAAGGCTTATACTGCAACATTGGATCTGACTCAATTAAAAGCGAGGTTATTAAGCCCACCTTCATTTTCTTGGGTTCCGCAAGTTCAAAAACTAGGCGAGTTAAGTCATATTCTAAAAATTGCTCCCTCTGGGGATTAAAGAATGGTACGGTTTTTTTATCATCCGTGCTATTAACTGCCGCCATTCCAAAATATCCAAGCTCGCCTGATTGATCTAGCGGGATACCTTGTATACCAAATTTCACAGCTTCGTCTTCTTCAATCGAAAACGATAATGGATTGATCACATTTAGAATGATCTTGCCATTAGAGGCCAGTGAGAAATTTTCTAATAATTCTTTAACGCGCTTAAAATAATTGCCATGCGAAGGACTAATCTCGCCAAAAGTCGGTGAATAATATAATTTAAATGTTATAGGTTCATCTATCGCCTTAATCACCTCTTTCGTACCCTCGGACAAAGTATATAACTTGTTTTCCGTTAAATCTATTTGAGATGTTCTTATTTCTAAAGAAGACAAAATATTCAATGAAAAAAGAAATACTACTGCTATAAAAATTCCAATAATAGCAAGGTTTTTCTGATTTAGTGTTTTTGAATTGCCCATCGCCATATCCCTATGAACCCCTCGTTAAGTGGATGACAGCTGTATTTATATAAAGAAAGACCCCAATAATTGAACTAAAGAAAACAATATCTCGGAGGTCTATTACGCCTCGCACAATCGTATTAAAATGTGTTAGAAAACTCATTGAGGCCAAGGCCTCAGTCATAAACGATGGGGCCCAACCCTGAAAAAAAGACTGAACAAGCTCCACCCCGCTCATAAGGAATAAAAAACACAAAACTGCAGTGAGAATAAAAGCGATGACTTGGTTCCGGGTGGTCGCTGATATGCAAGATCCTATCGCTAAATAACTACCAGCCATGATAAAACTCCCTAGATAGCTTGCTACAATAACCCCATTATCGGGATCGCCGAGGTAATTAACAGTAAGCCATAAAGGAAATGTTAACCCAAGAGCGATGGCAATAAATATCCAAGCCGCTAAGAATTTACCGACCACGATTACCCAAGTACTAATTGGCAAAGTCAATAGCAATTCAACAGTACCAGTTTTTCGCTCTTCAGCCCAAAGACGCATTGAAATAGCTGGAATCAGAAACAGATACAGCCATGGGTGAAAACTAAAAAAAGAATTCAAATCAGCTTGCCCACGCTCAAAGAAAGCCCCCATAAAAAATGTAAGGGCACCACTAAGTGCAAGAAAAATAACAATAAAAACATACGCCAAAGGTGTACTAAAGTAAGCACCCACTTCTCTCTTAATTATAGCCAAACAATTATGCATCACAAATTATTCTCCGTATAATTCGATTTTATCAATGATGTGTAAGCTCTCTAAATACTTGGTCTAAAGACCCATTTGTCGATTTTGCTTTCAATTTTTCTGGAGTGTCATCAAAGACAATACTACCTGCAGCAATAATAACAGCGCGGGAACAAACAGCTTCAACTTCTTCTAAGATGTGTGTCGAAATAATAATAGCTTTATCTCTCGCCATTTCCTTTATCAATTCTCTAACTTGATATTTTTGATTTGGATCTAAACCATCAGTAGGTTCGTCTAAAATCAAGATATCTGGATCATGAAGAATAGCTTGAGCAAACCCAACTCTACGCTTGAAGCCCTTGGACAACGTCTCGATAGGCTGATTCATTACACTTTCCAATTGCAGTTTCTCAATGGACAAGTCGACCTTCGCTTGCTTGTCTGAACCTGAAAGACCACGAACTTCAGCTATAAAATCAAGGAATCCAATTGTAGTCATGTCACCGTATAATGGTGCACCCTCAGGCAAATAACCTATTTTACTCTTAACCTCTAAAGGATACTGAGTAACATCTTTGCCACAAATTGAGGCTGTTCCGCCAGAGATGGGCAAATATCCTGTAAGCATTTTCATGGTTGTTGATTTACCCGCTCCATTTGGACCGAGGAAGCCTAACACCTCACCTTTTTCAACGTTAAATGACACATTATCTACGGCTCTAAACGAGTCAAAATCTTTTGTTAAACCTTCAATGGCAATCATATTTTCTTTTACAGTCATGAGATATACGTCCCTATCATGTATTAATTCCTATCTAAGAAAAGTAACCTTGTATACACTATGATTAATAAATTTAACAATTGATAATTATTAGGGAAGAAAAACAATAGAATGAGCACGCTAATAAAATATTCTTAACGTGTTCACTCTATTTATTTTTTAACTTACATCATTCCGCCCATTCCGCCCATTCCGCCCATGCCGCCCATGTCAGGCATTGCTGGAGCAGATCCAGCGCCCTTCTCTTCGGGCTTATCAGCAATCATGGCTTCAGTTGTAATCAGCAAACCA
>Ga0209425_10005129_pt1 | contig 12992 bp, 4 predicted proteins | sample COG_05_FD_184749 | JGI IMG/M metagenome (GOLD analysis project Ga0209425, IMG submission 184749) | Pelagic Microbial community sample from North Sea - COGITO 998_met_05 (SPAdes) (version 2) | ecosystem: Environmental > Aquatic > Marine > Neritic zone/Coastal water | place: Helgoland, sampling... | reverse complement strand
ATCTGGTATACCATAAAAATCCTGAGGATCTGTTCTAACAAAATACTCTTTAACTTCCATTTGAGGATTATTTACGTCTCCAGCCACATACACCGTACCATATTTTAAAAAGTCTTTATAAACTTCTTTTAAAAACTGTCCGCTTATGTTGCTATACACAAGTAATGTTATTATAGTTATTAGTTTTTTCATAGTTATTTTCTTTTGTTTAATAGTCTTTGTATATCCTTGTTACTTTTTGATTTACTTTTTCTTTTGCTTTTAGCTTTAGCTTTTTCAACAGCTTTATTCTTAACACCAACATCCCAAGTATTCCAACCTAAAAACGTGGCAACTCTTTGCCAAGCTTGATTTTGTGAATCAGCAGTGGCTCTTAAGTTGTTTATTTTCATTATAGCTCTATCTAAAGGTACGTTTGTAGTAGCAGATACTATATTGGCTATAGCTAAATAAGCTGGGTTATCAACACCCATACCCATTGTTGGTATAATCTTTTTGTTAAACTTATATGTTTGTGTAGCTGAGTAAATTTTTCTAGCCTTACTACCGATTGGAGGGGATAAGTTAATAGCTTCAATCATTGTATAAGCGTGGTCTGCTCTATAACCTTTATCATTTTGAGCATTAAATTGAAGTATCATGTTTTTGATAGTAGATATACCAGCGCCATATACACCGCCACCTCTTAGTAAACTATCAAGAGAAGTGTTTAACGCTCTTAGCTTTTTGTTTTCTAGTTTTTGTGTTAGCTCTTCATCTTCTTCATCATCAAAAGCTAATGCAAATAAACCAGACTGTAAAGTAGAAAATATTATATTCTGTAATACACCATAATATAGTATTTTGGATATATTAGTCTTTACATCTCCTCGACCATTTTTAAGATCTAATACGGCTTTTTTTATTAATCTTGCATACTGCATTGGTGTGTTTTGAAACGCAAGTATCAGTCTACCAAGCGGTCCAGCTTGTTGTTGTGATATTAAAGCAGGATCAGCAGATTGTTGTGATTCTTCAGATGTTTTAGCAAAATCAGCAAAAGCTTTATCTTTAGCTTGTGCTTCAGTCATACCTTGACTCTTATATGTATTAAATCTATTTCTATAAAAACTAGCACCACCCATTGATATCGCGAAGCTATCTGCCATCTGTGTAGGTAAGAAACCTTTTTTCAATAAATAAGATATAGCTGCAGAAGCTTTATCTGTTTTACCAGCAACAGCTTGAGCTATCTCAGCCTCGTTAACATCACTCTGTAATCCAGCTCTTCTTTGTTTTAGCATGTCTGAATTAAATATCATACTAAAATCAGACCAAAACTGTGGTTGATTAGCAAAGGCCATACCAGCTTTTAATGGATTATTATCAGACCAATTTATAAAGTTTATCATAGATATTGTCTGAAGTATAGCTGATCTACTGTTAAAGAACATTATAGCACCAACAGAATTATTAACCCAATTCATCCAACTATTAACTAATTTGTTTTTACCGGTGGTTCTGTTCGTACCATTTTCCATTCTCCATAATATATCTTCTAAAGCACTTCTATAATCTTCACCATATATAGCTTCAATTTTATTCATGTTCTTTTCAGAGAATATTTCATTTTTTCTTTCTATCCAATTAGCTAAATACTTTTTTCTATTTGTTTTTTGAGCTATACTAAAGTAATCATAAGCTATAGTACCACTAACCCAGTCTTGACCAGGTTTTATATAACCTTCTTCTAGTTTAGTTGTAGCACCAACAAGATCAGCAAAACCTCTCATGTTGCGATTGTTTCTTACTATATCAGATAACTTTTCTATATCAACTTTAGACATACCTGGTATTTCAAAACCAGCTTTATTCCATAGATAAACCCTTATAGCTTGTTCGTTTGAATATTGTTTATAACCTACATCTTTTAATAATGATTTAAAAGCTTTTGGAAATCTTTTCTTTAAAGCATAAAAGTCATTACCTAAAGCTTGCTTAGCTGCATTTAATGATCTTACACCTGCCCAGTATGGATCTATTAAAGCTTGTGTAAAGAATTTAAAAGATTTTTCTCCAGCCTTACCTTCAGGTAGCATATTGTAAATTAGACCCACAAAGTCTTCAGCTGAAGGTGGCATCCAGAATTTATACTTACCTTTACCTAATCCAGCTGCTTTACCAGCTGCTTTACTATATTCTTCATTTTTATTAATACCAGACTTTCTTTCTAATATAGTGTTAAAGTTTTCATCTAGTGTTTTACTAAATTTAATCTTTGCTTGTCGTACATCATTTTTTACCTCAGCTATTTCTAATACTTCTTTTACAGCTTTAACATTTTTTATTGCATCATCAGCAAATAAAATATTATTATAACCATCAGCTACTTTAGCTATAACCCAGTCAGCCTTAGCAGACGCTTTACCATCTTCTAAACCAGTTATGTTTTCTATAGGTATATTTAGCCCCATACCTTTTAGAAAAGCATGTATTGCATAAGAAGCTTCTTGAGGTCTTGCTGTTAATACATATATTTCTTTACTACCAAACTTACTGTTTATTTGTTGAGCTAGATCGAAGAAAGGTCCTTTCTTACCATCAATAACTTTGTTAAACTCACTGAAATCAAATGTAGCTCCGGCAGCTTCTAAGTCAGCAGATTCAATAGCAAACTCAGTAGCTGTAATTTTTCTTTTCTTACCGTTAGGCATTGTAACACCTACTTTACTATTTGATTGAGCTAATGTATCATCAAAATCAAATATACTCATACCTTTGTTGTCAGGAGCTTTAGAAAACTTATAGTTATTATTTCTTATATCTTGTATCTTGTTTAATCTATTTAAAGCTTGTTGATTTTTTTTGCTATTTATTTTTCCTTTAAATTTAGCCCACTGTTCTCCTATAATTTCACCCTTACCACTAAGAGACTTCATAGAGTACATGTTGGTATAGCCAAACGTAGCAGGGTTATAATATAACAAACTAGCATCATCAGTAGCATAATCAAAGTTAGATAATCTATCTTGGTTAAATATAACATTTATATTGTTATCCATTGTTTTTGGAATAATAGCAACAACATATTGTTTTTGTATTTCATCTAGCGTATACTTTTTACTACCAGAATGAAAACTTAATAAATCAAACAGGGCTTTTTCAGTGGGTACCATATGCTCAAACAAAAGTTCACCCTTGTAATTACCTTCGTAATGATATTCAACACGAGCAGCAGACTTCAGCATAGAACCCATACCTTGTTTCATTGACATTATCATCATAGCTTTAACACTAGTATCTTTTATTTTAGCTACGTAAGCTAAATACTTATTGACTTCATCAAAGTTTCTTTTTGCACTTTCATCATAGTTATCATAGTTTTCCGCCCACCATGCTTTTGTTTTATTAACTCTTTTACCTTTTACTGTCAGTTTTGTTGATTGTGATACGGCTGGAGGAAAATTAACCTTAACACCTTTATAATGTATTGCATAAGACATTCCTTGCTTTGTCTTAGTACCTACTACAGTAACATTTGGTATAAAAGCAAATGTATTGTCGTAAAAATCTTTAGCGCTACTATAAGACTGGTATCTTTTTTTAAAGCTTTTACCACCAACAGTGTTGTGAGATTTATGAAGCATTAAACCTTGAAGAACACTTATCACTTCTTTGTCATTAGTTATTGGCACTTTAGTTTTTTCACCATCTATAATTACCTCTTTGCTCATAGAGTCTAAAAAGTAGTTTTTAAGATTTTCTCTAACATCAGCTTGCTTATCACCATTAAAAAACAAATCTCTAAAAGATTCTTTATTTCCAGTTATTTTATTTATGTTATCGTTTTGTTTATTTATTTTTAAATTTAAACTTTCAAAAATAAAAGTTGAAGGATCTATTTTTTCATTTTTTATACCTTTCTTTTTAAGTTTTGGATCTAAATATCTTCTTACTGGATTAATTATTTCCGTAGCAAAGCTAGCTAATGTTTTGTCACTCCATTCTGGAAACTGAAAACGTAGCACATCTATTATGTTTTTTCTACTTGTTGGAAGTTTTTTAATTGCTTGTATAAAATCATATCCTTTTTGTACAAATTGATCCTTCTGGTCTAAATCTAAAACTTTACTAAACTTTAATTCTGGATCTCTATTTATTTGCTTAGCTATAAGGGATGTTAATGCTTGGTTTTTTAAATTACCTTTGTTAACTAATACTTGCTCAGCTTTACTCATTATTTCTGGTTCAGCTAAAACTTCCATAGTAGCATCATGACCAAACTCTATACCTAATACTTGAGCTAGACTTTCTTTTCTACCACGTTTTAAAAAGTAATCTACTAATTGTTCTTTAGTTTTATTAGCTTTTTTAAATAAAGCGTTACCAGCTGTTTTACTTTTTACATTCTTATCTAGTGATGATTGTTTTGAGCTTTGTCTATCAACAACTTTAACAACAAGATCTTTATATCTTTTGTTTATATTGTTTTGATCCATCATGTCAAAAGCTTCTACTATAAATTTATCTAAAAAGTTAGTATAATCTACAGTGCTTCTACCCATAACTTCATACATAGTTTCTTGTAGATCAAAACCTAAGTTTTTATTTAATTCTTTTTGCCATCTTAAATCTGTTATATCAACAGCTTCAGTTATTTTATCACCTTTCTTGTATTGACCAGTAGCTATATCTTCTTTTAACGCTGATCTTGTAACCATCATTTTTCTAAGAATATTTGTTTTAATAGCTTTTTTAATTCTATTATGAACTTTACCATTTCTTTCAAAGCCCATTTTTCTTCTCAATGTTTCTTTTACTTTTACAGGAGCTTGTTTAGCTTTTCTTTCTTTAGCAAGTTTAGCATCTAGTATTTCATCAGGTGTTAACTCTGTGGTGTCTTCTATTTGAGTAGCAAAAGAATCACCTTCAGTATTTTTCTTAGCTTGATCGATACTTTTAGTCTGTCTATCTTTTTTAGCTTCTATAGCTAAAGCTTTGTTAGCTTCTCTTTTAGCATATACTATATTACTACCAAACCACTTATATAAACTAGGTGTTTTTGCTGAATCGTAGTTAACTAACCTGTTTGCTAGTTCTTCTCTAGCTAAATCTTTTTGTTGCTTATTTAGACCGGATCCAAATAACTTATCTAAGTCTCCGTTTATTATAGCTTCATAAACTTGGCCAAACCCACCATTAGGACTTTGAAACTCAGCTTTTGTTTTAGCACCTTTTGTTAAAGCATCTATTATAGGACCAGGATCCGCAGCTTGATCTAAATTTACTTTACTAAATTTTCTCTTACCTGTCGAAGCTACTTTTTCACTAGTAAATTTTCTAAACCTTGTGTCGGCTTTTTTATTAGTAAAAGCTTTGTTGTGGGCTATCATGAAGTTTGTAACATCATCTGCCGTTTTAAAGTTAAGCTCTGCTTTTGGTATACCTAACGTATCTGATATAAGATCTTTAACACTATCTATAAAAGATTCTATTCTACCTTTACCTTGTATTTTTCTAGCTATACTTTTGTCTTTAGACATTAAGTCTGATAGTTGAGCTAAATACTCATCTGCATTTACACCAGTAACCTCTTCATTACTGTAGTTTAGTTTTTTGAAGTTATCTAAAACCATCGCATGAATATCTGCATTGTCTTTAGCCATCTTTTGTTTAAAGCTTTCTATAGCTTTTTGTGCAGCTTCACTAGCTTGTTTGTCTTTTCCATTTAACCTAGCGTTCAATGCTTGATGTATAAACTCATGACCGGCAACGTTAAGATTACCTTCACCGTCAATTGCTACAGTTTTATTAACAATAACTTTACCAGTTTTAGGATCTATAAAACCAGCTTGCCTACCAGCATCTTCTCCATATCTTTCTACAACTTGATCGTATTGAAGCACCTCTTGTTTACCACCCATAGCTTCAGCTATGTCTGATCCAACCGCTTTTTTTAATACTTGTTGGTTTGTGATTTCTTTATTTTCTTCTAAACTTTTATTTTTTTCAAAATAAGTATTAGTTATATCTTTTATTTCAGATTTTTTATTACTTATTTCATTTTTTTGAGATTGTGTTACTGAACCCTTTGACTCTAGCTCTTGTAATTCTTTTTCTAATTCAAAAAGTTTTGTTCTATCACCTTCTTCAGTAACCCTGGTATCTAAGTTGTTTTTTATAAAACCATCTTTTCTTCTACTTTCAAATAATTCAGCGGTAGTATCATCATTTTTAATATCAAAAGATACTTTAGCTATATCTTCATCACTCATACCGTCCATTATAGCTCTAAAATCAGATTCATTATGAGGATTACCATTTATACTGTATGAACCAACACCTTTTCTTACACCAGCTACACCGGTTATTCCACCGAATAATTGTTCAGCAAAATATTCCATAACTAGCTCACCACCATCAACATCCTTAACCGCTTTGCCAAGATCCATTTCACCTGTTTTTCTATCTTGCTCACTTAGGTTAGTAAAAACTTGACCAGCTCCTTCAGCCGTTGCTCCACCAACACCTTCTACCTGCATAGCACCAATAACTGCAGCTGGTTTTCTTACAAACCCAGGTACTTTTGCTCTTGCTAAAGACTTGTTAATTCCTTTTCCAGCACCCATACTTAATTTCATAAATGCAAAATCTACTAAAGCTGTTGTTCCACCTTTAATTGCCGCAGATCTTCTCATTTTCATAAATGCTTCTTCATCACCCAACAAAGATTCTAATTGTTCCGCTGTGTAGTCATCGCCTAACTCTTCCGCTATTAAAGTATGTAATTGCAAAGCTGAATCACCAGATCCTTGAGCAACTGCCCAACCACCACCTAAACCTCTAAGAAGTTTTGCTGGAAGTTTACCTTTTTTAGATGCACCCGCTGCAACGGTAGTACCTCCAATAACTTTTTCAACTTGCTCAGAACCATACATTACTCTTACTGGTCTTAAAAAAGAATCAACAGCTATATCATCTATAGCTCCAAATGGATTTTTTAGTGAAACAGTGCTTCCAACAGCTTTTAAACCAGCCCACATCTCTTGAAGATTTGAAGCTTTATCACCGTATTGTTTTAAGTTTTCTTCATAATTCTTAGTATATAACTGCATGTCTTTACTAGGACCTACTTTGTTATATTCATCTCTAAGTTTAACGTAAGCTTCTAAATCTTTTTTAGTATACTTACTAGGATCTATCAAAAGGTCAAACGATTCCCCTTCAAATTCACCTACGGTAGCTTGGTCGTCTCTAAAGTCAGATTGACCAAATAATTTTTGCATCCAACTAGGTTCAGCTTCGCTAGGTAGTTGAACTAAATCAGTAGATGATTTGTTCTCAGACATGTAATTCGATATGTAGTTTGATTGTTCTTCGCTCGGACCTGAGCCTGTGTACTTCTGATAAAACGCATTGATCCACTCCTCTGGATCTTGTTCAGAAGCAAATTGAAGTTTAGTATTCAACTCTTCTTCACTTAGACCTGGACTATATTTAGCATATAGTTGTCTGTAAAGTTCTTCCATATTATATTGAGTTTGGATCTATACTAGATGATGTGTTTACTCCCAACCATTGGTTGTAGAATTTTCTTGTTTCGTCAGTAGGGTTATTCATGTCAATAGTTCTTTCCCAGTTACTAGAACCAGGTCGTCTAATTGTTAATACATACATTCCGTCTTCACCCGCGGATTCAATTGAATGATTGCTTGATGGACCAAATTCGCCTTGAATATCCATTATTTTATCATTACTAAAGTATTGATCAGGGTTACTAACGTTAGCACTATACTTAGATGAGTTACTACCACCACTTGAAGATGATTGATTTTTTTGATAACCTTGACCAGCAGCCTCTTCCATACCATTAACATATTGATCTATAACATACTGTTCAAGTTGATCGTGATTTTCTTCTTGTAATAACCAGCCGTTAGGGTGATCCTTAGCTATTATAGGCGCATCTAAGAACTTATCTGTAGCTAAAGATAGTAAACCTTCTCTACCTTTTTCTTGTACAACATTTCTAACTTTTCTTTCGTACATTGATCTAGTGTAACTATCCCAGTTTCGACCTGATTTATACGATGCTTCGTTAAGTTGCATTAACTTATTAGCACCATCAGAGTTTTTGTTAAAATATTTAGGTAGGTTATTGCCGTCTACCATGCTTCCGTCTTCAAGTTGATATTTTACTTGACCATTTATTAAACTGTAGCTAGGCTGACCTGAATAAAGTAATTTTAATTGATCTGTGTTAGCTCCTTCTGATATTGTTTTACTATCATAGTCTTTTAAAAATTCTGTTTTAGAAGCTTTAAACTGATCTAAATTTGAGCTTATATTTTTAAATTGATTTTTTACATCATTAAACATAGAGTTAGCGTTTATATATTCAGCAGATCCAGGTTTTGTTTTTTTCATTAATCTAGCAAAATTACCAGCTTGTAACTGCATATCTTTAGACCAATTAGTAACACCTTGCCTCATGTACGCAGGTAGTTTCTCAACTTCATAACCAGGCGGTAAGTTATCTATGTAAGTATCAACTTTTTTATTTAAGAATTTTTGCATAGCACCGTATGGTACAGGTATGTTACCACCATATCTACCAGGCATTCTACCTTGTTTCTTAGCTATGCTGTTTAAGTATAAATCAGCTATACCCGCGTTTTGCGGTCCCATATATGCTCCTTTAATTAAGTTTTGATTTGCCATGTTCTATATATTAAAATAATCCTCTAGTTACATCTCCTAAAAAGCCCATACCAGCATCTGCGCTACCGTCATTTGCTCCAATTTTTTTAGCCATACCTACACCACCCGCAAGACTACCTATACCAGACACTAAAGACTGTGTTGCTTTATCTCTAGCTTGATTAGCAGCGCCAAGTCTTTGTTGTGACATACCTAGTAATGTTTCTGTTTTATCTAACTCTGCAGCTCTAGATTGTTGAGCACCTTGTAGTTCCATGCTTTGAACAGTCATATCTCCTTGAGCTGCTTTCATCTGGTTTGATGATTCTTGCATACCAATACTAGCTGAAGCTTTTTGTAAGTTTTGTGATTGTTGACCAGCCATAGCTTGTGCTAAAGCAGCAATACCACTACCACCAGCTGCGCCTTGCATACTACCCATTGTGTTTGACAACGCTTGTTGTTGTTGTTGAGCTGCAAAATCTGCAGCTTGTGTATTAACTGTTAAGTCTTCATATGCGTTTTCTAGACCAGTAGCTAAATTGCTAGTGTCTAAGTTTTCATATCTTGCTTTGTTGCGGTTAAATTCTTGTTGAGCTGCTCTTTGTTCTCTTCTTCGTTTTCCTCCACCAATTAACCCACCAGCTATACCAGTAAGTCCTCCAATTATGCCACTTGCCGCACCCATTGCTGCACCTATCATATTTTTATTAGTTTTAAGTTATTATTATAATTACACATTATTTGCTTGATTCAAAGATTTCACTACCAACATCATATAGTTCACAAGCTGTGGTAGCATCGTTTTTCATTTTAACCTCAGCAAAGTAACCTCTTATTGAGGAAGTGTTACCTCTACTATCTTTACTAAATAGTATAAAGTCACTGGAAGTAGGTCTAGTAACTAAACCACCTATATTACAACTTACGCTAGTTTCAGTAACGGCTGTAACCGCACCCATTTGCACTATAGTACCACTAGTGTTTTGATAATAAGCCGTATCACCAGTTTGTACTGAATCTTGTATGTGCGGAAATGTCATTGTTATATTTGGCATGTTTTATCTATTAAGGTTCTTGAGCAAGTGATACCGCTATATTGAAAGTCATATCAGACGCAGAATCAATTTGTTCGTCTAATTGAGCTGTCCAACTATAATGTAAATCTTGTGACGGCGCAACACCTACTAAACTTGTTTTAGTTATTGTTAATCCACTTACTTGATGGAACGCTGATGCTTGTGTAGCTGATATTGATAACGATATATCATTGTATCCGTTATTATAGAAGTTACCGTACATAACACCAGTACCACTAGTTAAGTTAGTTCCACTTGCTGTTCCGATTAATACGTTTTTAGCTGCTGTTCCACTATTTCCGTTACCATCGTTATACGTTGCTCTGTGTTGACCAAGTATTAATCCACCACCCGATCCAGTAACTGTAGGTGTATATAACCTTGAACCACCACCACCAGATCCACCAGTTACAGAGGCAAAGTTATTAATAGCTAGGTTAGATGTTAAGTCGTCACTACCGTATTTATTAACACGCATGTCACTAGTTATACTTATTGTTTTAGGTGATACAGTGTTATTTATAGCTATTATAGGTGTTTGATAGTCTAACTCAAAACCATTTGAAAACAAGTCTATATCATCAGAATTTGTAGATAAGTAGTTAGACCAGTCTTCTATTTCTGGATCTCTTAATTTTGTAATATTTCCAGTAGCTGTTGCTGTTAAGCTTAAGCTAAAACTAGCAACGTCAGAGTCTTCGTCTGTGTGCAAATTAGCTATATATGTTTTTGTAATATCACTAGATGTTACAGTGAAATCAGCAGTTGCTGCCATACCTAGCGTTAAGTCTACATTCGCAAGTTGATTTATGTAAAATGGGTTTTGAACAACATTAGAAGAGCTGTATACATTTCCTTGTAAAACAGGATCTCCAGTGCTTGATGGTGTTATAGGTAGCAAAGTTGTTGGACTTATAGCTTCAATAAGTATATAATATCTTTTAGAAACAGTAGTTTCAAAGAAAGGTATTGATACTAAAGAAAACCCAGTCGAAGGTATTTCTAAATCAGTCTCAGATCCAACAAACGTTGTTCCATTCCACCATTCAGAAAATGTTATAGTAGTACTACTAATTGTTTGTGCTGTGCTTAATGTTATAGACGTGCCATTTACACCGGCCACAGTTACAGTACCACTTATGCCAGTACCAGTAACCAACATACCTACTTTAATGTCGTTGTTTACAGCTGTTAAAGTTAAAGTTGTGCTAGATCCCGATGTACTAGCTGTTGATGTTGTAAAGTTTTTAACTCTAAAGTCAGCACCTATAGCTCCAAATATTTTTAATTCTTTTGTTTGAGCAAATCTACCCACGGTGTCACCACCAACTAAATCATATCCACTTATTTTGTTTACATCAGCAGCATTTTCCAATACAGACTTACTGTGGAATATTATTTCGTTTTTATTTGTATCTTGTGCAGGGAATTTATAAGCTACAGTATACACTCTTTTGTCTACATCAGCTAAAACTTTACCACCAACACCAATAGTTATATTATTGTCACTAACATCTTTATCTTGATGTGTTATAACATAATAGCTTTCAGGATCATTGTCCTCTACTGTTATTTTAAAGCTAGGCTGTTCGTTAAAGTTATAACCTGTAGCTAAATCTATAGTAACAGTAGCTACTGTGTTTTGTGTAGTGTAGTTAGCTTGATAACCCAGTTGATTACCACTTGGATTTGCTGTTTCGTTGCTTCCTGAACTAGCATAACTAACTGTTTGTGTTATGTTGCCGTCACTTTGATCTATTATAGCTAAGTTTTCTAACTTGTATTTATTTAAAACCCCATCACCTGTTACAGCTAAATTAATAGCTAAGTTACTAGACGGCATGTTAACACCATCTGTAAAGTTTACCGTAGCAATTACATTTAAACCACTTTGTGCAAAACTAACACTATCAACGTTAGCGCCAGTAGAGCTTACGCTTAAATCACTAGCCGTTAATGTAGAACCTGTGTCAGGTGTTATTAGTATTGTTACACTAGAATTAGTGCTATGTATTTCTGTACCAACTTCAACGTCGAACGTAGCTCCTGGGTTTGTTGTATTAGCTATACCAGTTAAATTAACTGTAACTGTTTTATCACTAAGAGCTAGATCACCAGATATAGCTGTTAATTGACCTATACCTTGTACGTTAAATTCTTTTGAATCTAAATTCTCTAACGTTGTAGCTTCACCTTTAATGTGATTATAAAACCTACCTTCTTTTTTCTTGAACTCTTTTATAAAACCTTGTTGAGTGTCCGTGTGTATATGATCACAGTACCAACCCTTAGTATTAGTAGAGGTAGCATTGTCATAATCATTTGTATAAACTCTTGATAAGGATCCACCATAGTTTAATGTTTTAAAACCTTTAATAGTTTCTGGCATTTCATTTATTAAAAGAGTAACAGATGATTCATACTGTACTCCATAGAAATTATTTCTAATATCATTTTCATGTACAAATAATTCGCCTGTTTTAAAAGAATAGTATTTGTTGTTTAAAGACAAAGCACCCTCAGGTACAAAAGATTTAAAACTAGGGAAACCTTTTACTTTTTCATCAAAAGAAACTGTTTGACCATCTAAAGTTAAATTGTATAAACCTTTACTGCCATCGTAACTACCTAGTATTAATGTTGAACCTGGTAAAGTATCTTTAAAGAAATCTTCCATACCAGCATCTGATATAGCCGTTAAACCATCTCTTGATAATCTAATAACAGCGCCTCTTGATTTATCTGTAAAATAACACCTATAAGCATATGAAGCAAAAGACTCTGGGTTTTTTGATATACCGTATTCACCTATAAAAGGTACTGCTTGCCCTAAAACTTTATTAGTAGCTGTTAATTGTGGGTTGCCGTTTGCTTCAAATATTGCGTCTTTATTAGCTAAAACTTTTAAACACTTATCTTCGCACAGTACTATTAAGTCTGTATTTCTAGCGTGTAACTTTTGTATACCACCATAATGAGGATTTAAGTCTTTAGTTATAGCTTCACCTTGTATAAATTGATTAAGCCTATTAATACCACTAGTTGAATTAAATATACCTGAGTATATTAAACCATTCTTTCTTCTTTCTTCTTTATAAGGTTCGTCTAAAACAGCAGAAACCTTAACACCTTTACCTATGCGCGGTGCGTTATAATCGTCGTTTATTCTATCAGACTCAACGCCATTGCCAAACGAATAACAATTTTTAAAGTCTAAAACATGTGCTGAACCAT
>Ga0209425_10005127_pt1 | contig 13004 bp, 9 predicted proteins | sample COG_05_FD_184749 | JGI IMG/M metagenome (GOLD analysis project Ga0209425, IMG submission 184749) | Pelagic Microbial community sample from North Sea - COGITO 998_met_05 (SPAdes) (version 2) | ecosystem: Environmental > Aquatic > Marine > Neritic zone/Coastal water | place: Helgoland, sampling... | reverse complement strand
TCTGTCAAGGAATTGGTGGTCCTGTTGGTCGAAAATCAGCGTTCTGCGATCGCGGCGCCACCATCTCGAAGGGCCCTTGTGTAAAGCGATTTGTGTTCCAGCAGGTATTTGGCGATTTCCTGGTCTTCTGTGCGCTCGGCCCGGGCCGGCGGGCAGCGTTCCCGGGCGAGGTCGGGATTGCTCCGAATGGCGGACCGCGATGCCAGCGCCGCATTCAGGATCGTACCCGCAGCGGGTAAATCGCCACGGATGGCGGCCATCATGTCCGCTAGCTCGTTGTCAGGTGAGGATGTGCAGATGGCCGGGATGATGCCGTGGCTCTGCAGGTTGAAGCCGGCCGGCGCGATCATATGAGCCCAGGTCAGCGTCAGCTCACCGCCGTTGGGCAGGCGGATTATCGTCTGCACGCTGCCTTTGCCGAACGAAGATGCCCCGATGACGATAGCCCGTCCGCGGTCCCGGAGCGCGGCCGCGACGATCTCGGACGCAGATGCGGAGCGGCCATTAACGAGGACGGCGATCGGGATATCGGTGACGCGTTCACCCCAGGATGCATTGAATATCTGATTCGAGCGCTGGTGACGGCCCTTGGTCGAAATGATGCGTCCGTCATTGAGGAAGAAATCAGCGACGGCGACGGCCTGGTCAAGGAGGCCACCCGGATTGCTGCGCAGGTCGAGAACAATACCGTTCAGTGGTTTCCCGTCTTTTCGGTCCGCGGCTGCGAGTATCTTGCCGAGGCTGCGTGATGTGCCCTGGTTGAAGCCTGATAACCTGATTGTCAGGATGCCGCCTTCGCGTTTCGATGTGACCGTCGGCAGGATGATATGTGCCCGGACGACAGCGATTTTCAGCGGCGCGGAGGCGTCCTTTCGGATGATGGTGAGGTCGGCCTTGCTGTGCACCGGTCCGCGCAAATGTCCGATTGCAGCGTTCTGGCTCAGTCCCGTGAGCATTAAACCGCCAACGTGGGTGATCAGGTCGCCTGGCTTCAGCCCGGCCTTGAATGCCGGCGTGCCTGCGTGAACCTTCTCGACGTAAACATCGCCTTTACTGTAGCGAATTGTGACGCCCAGCCCGCCAAAACCTTCCCGCCGGGCACGGGTATTTCGGGCCTGCGAGGGTGTTGCGTAACGGGTGTAACGGTCGAGTTCGGACAATGCACCGCGGAAAAACTGCGCCAGCACCAGCTCATGGTCCTTTTCTCCGAGCTTGGGGGCGTCGCGGCGGGCTTTCTCCAGGGCATCGGCTACCACGGCCGCCCAGGCATTATGATCTTCATCTGCGGGCGTCTGCCATTCACCAAGGACCCGGTCTTCATAGGTAACGGCGATCTTGCCGGCCTGGTCGTTTATGGCCAGCAGGGTATCGGTATCCGAGAGCGCTTTTAGCCCGGCAACCGACACGGTTCTGGTGGAGACATCCGCGGCATATCTGAGCCCGATGTTCTTGAAGGCTGTTTCCAGCACCAGCCGGTCGCTGCCTTTTTCTGGAGATTCTGAAGGTGGAGCAACACAGGCAGCAGCAAGGACCAGGCCGATTGTGATCGTCGCGATTATACCGCGGTGTTTCCGAAGCGGCTTCAGCCGCCCGGTCGCCGGGGCTCGGCAGGTGTTCCTGTTATCCGATGCGTTGATGCGCATTTTCTCCGCGTTCAACTGGTGTGTGGCGGTCACGTCCGCGCAGGTAAGCCCCTAAACTAACGTTGTATTTAAGGAATGCGAATTAACTTTTCGTTAGCGGGGCGTTTTTGACGGAGCCCTGCGTTTGCCTTTGTTTTTATTGGGCTTTTTTGGCCCTTTTCGGCGTGGTTTATGCGGGCTCTGCGGTTTTGCCGTTGCCGCTTCCTGTGAGCCCTCCGAGCCGACCTCTGAGCGGACCTGTGATCCGCGAGCGTTCCGCGTATTCCCGGTGCTCCGTGTGTTCCTAGTGTTCCGTGTGTTCCCGGAGCCCCGCTGCCGTGTACCCCGTTCCCGCCGGGCCTGTGAAAGCGAAAAGGCCATCGACCCGGTGTGTACGTTTGCCTCTTCAAGGGTGACCTTGACCGGGTCGCCAATATGATAGGTCACACCGCTGCTGCGGCCCTTGATCACCTGGCGCTGCTCGTCGTAATCGAATCGGTCGTCTCCCATCATCGACATCGGCACCAGCCCGTCGGCACCCGTTTCGATGAGCGTGACGAAGAGGCCCGCACGATGCGTGCCGTTAATTCGCCCGGCAAATTCGGCACCAATCTGGTCGGACAGAAAGATCGTCGTGAACCGGTCGATAGCTTCGCGCTCAGCATCGACGGCGCGGCGCTCGGTGGCCGAGATATGCTTGCCCAGCTCCGCGAACCGGTCGCCGTCATTCGGGGTGAGGCCATCCTTGCCGAGACCAAAGGCCGATATAAGAGATCGGTGGACCAGCAGGTCCGAATAGCGCCGGATTGGCGAGGTGAAATGGGCGTAGCGCCGGAGTGCCAGGCCGAAATGTCCCAGGTTGGCCGGGCTGTATTCCGCCTGCGCCTGGGACCGCAGCACGGCCATGTTGACGGTTCGCGCTTCGGGCTTGCCGATGACCTGCGAGACGATGCGCTGGAAAACCTCCGGCTTGATAACCTGGCCTTTGGCGAGTTTTACACCGACCGATGACAAGACTTCGCGGAGGCCTTCAACTTTTTCCGGCGATGGCTGATCATGAACGCGGAACATGCAGGGTGCGTCTTTGCGCTCCAGCGCTTCCGCCGCCGCGACATTTGCCGAGATCATGAATTCCTCGATCAGGCGGTGGCTGTCGAGCCGCTCAACGGGCTCGATTGCTGCGACGTTCCCCTTGCGGTCGAGTTTTACCTTTCGTTCGGGCAGGTCGAGATCGATGGTGCCACGCCGGACCCGTGCCGTTTGCAGTGCTTCAAAGGCGCCGTAGAGGGGCGCAATGACGTTGTCGAGGAGCGGCCCGGTGGTATCGTCGGTGTCGCCGTTTCGCGCTGCCTGTACCTGCTCATAGGTCAGCCGCGCGGCGGACCGCATAATACCGCGAATAAATTCGTGGCGTTTCATATTTCCGTCGGCGTCGATCCACATATGGACCGCAAGGCAGCCCCGGTCTTCGTTCGGTACCAGCGAACACAGGCCGTTCGAGAGTGCTTCGGGAAGCATCGGAACGACGCGGTCCGGGAAATACACCGAGTTGCCGCGTTCATGTGCATCATTGTCCAGCGGTTTGCCGGCGCGCACGTACCAGGACACATCTGCGATCGCGACCAGAAGGTGCCAGCCGCCCTTGTTCTTCTCGTCGGTGTCCTGCTCTGCCCATACGGCATCGTCGAAATCGCGGGCATCTGCGCCATCAATGGTAACCAGCGGTATGCGCCGCAGATCGGTTCGCTCATCCGCCGAAACGGGTTTTGCCGCCTGGGCGTCCGCGAGGGCGTCCGGTGAAAAATCGACCGGGATATCGTTGGAATGAATAGCGATCAGGCTGGGCGCGCGCGGCCCCGATGCATCGCCTATGACTTCCGCGATACGGGCTTCCGGCAGTCCGAAGCTGCGCCCGCCGATGGCCTGGGCTTCGACCAGGTCACCCCGGGAAGCGCCGTTCTCCTGGCCCGGCGGGATCGCGAATTCTGTGCGTATGCGCCGATTGGTCGGGATCACCCGGCCTTTGCCGCCGACCATCTGGAAGATGCCGAGTACCCGTTGCGGGGCGGCCTGGATCAGCTTGATCACCCGCGCGGTGTAGGTGCCTTCACCCGTTGGTGCAAGCCGGGCGAGGATCCTGTCGCCGACCGCCGGCGCAGGGCCTTTGCGTTCTGTACTGAGGAAAACGGCAGGCGGCGGGCCTTCGCTTTCCCAGGTAACGGGGCGTGCTACCGGGTCGCCGTCGCGATCGATACCGGTGACTTCTATGACGCCGACACTGGGTAAGGTACCCGGCTTGGCGAAGCGTTTGCCGCGCCCCTTGTCCAGGTTTCCCTCGTCGCGGAGATCGCGAAGAAGGCCGTTCAACCGGCCGCGGTCTGCGCCGCGAATGTTGAAGGCGCGGGCAATTTCGCGCTTTCCGACGGGCCCTTTATGGCCGCGGACGAATTCCAGAACCTGTTCCTTGGTCGGAAAGGGGATGTCGGCGGGCGTTTTGCTCACCGGCGGCATATCGTGACCAGTGTCACGCCTCTTCGCTTGCTGTCGGTTCGGCGTCGGGCTTGGCCGCGGACTTGGTCTTGGCTTTCGACTTGCCTTTGCCCTTGGCTTTCCCTTTTGCTTTGCTCTTGGCTTTCTTCGCCTTTTTGGCCTTTGCCTTTTTCTTTGGCTTCGAGCCGACTTTTTCTGCACGCGCAGCGATCAGCTCAATCGCGAGTTCCAGCGACAGCGATTCCGGTTCCATGTCGCTCGGCAGGGATGCGTTGATCTTGCCATGTTTGACGTAAGGGCCATAACGGCCATCGCGCAGCTCGATCGGTTTGCCGTCATCGGGGTGGTCACCGATTTTCTTGCCGGTCGATTTTGCCGCACGTTTTGCCGGTGCTTCGGCGATGATGGTCACCGCGCGGTTGAGGCCGAGCGTCAGCACATCGTCGTCGGGTTTCAGTTTCACATAGCGGTCGCCGACCTTCAGATACGGGCCGAAACGTCCGACGCCGGCGAGGATCATGTCGCCGCTTTCCGGATGGGCGCCGATCGGCCGCGGGAGCGACAGCAGCAGGAGCGCAAGATCCAAGTCTATATCCGACGGCACCTGGCCGCGCAGCAACGATTGCCGCTTCGGTTTTTCCTTCGATCCCTTGACCGCCTCGCCAAGCTGAACGTAAACGCCGAACGGGCCTTTACGCATCGAGACCGGCAACTGGGTTTCAGGGTCGATGCCCAGCTCTTTCGGACCGGTAAAGGCGGCATCTTCGTCTTCGTTGCCGGTAATGACCGTCAACGCCGTCGTGTGACCGCAATCGGGATAGTTCGAACATCCGATAAAACCGCCATTCCGGCCGAGTTTCAGACCGAGGCGGCCGTCTTCACAGGCAGGGCATTTACGCGGATTGCTGCCGTCTTCGCGTTCCGGAAAGAAATGCGGGCCTAGCTCAGCGTCGAGCTTGTCGATGACCTCGGTGATGCGCAGGTCCTTGGTCTCGCCTATCGCGACGGCGAACGCTTCCCAGAAATCGCGCAGCAGCGCTTTCCATTGCATATCTCCGTTGGCGACATCGTCCAGCCGGCTTTCCAGGTCGGCCGTAAAGCTATATTCGACGTAGCGTTCGAAGAACTCCGACAGGAATGCCGTTACCATCCGACCGCGGTCGTGCGGCGTGAAGCGTCGCTGCTCCAGTGTCACATAGTTGCGATCCTGCAGGACCTGAAGGATCGACGCATAGGTCGACGGCCGGCCGATGCCGAGTTCTTCCATCTTTCGCACAAGGCTCGCTTCGGTGAAGCGCGGAGGCGGCTTCGTGAAATGTTGTTCCGGCGTCACGTCGCCGCGGTTCATCGTGTCGCCTTCGTTCATCGGCGGCAGGATGCGGTCGCGTTCATTGCCTTCATCGTCGTCGACTGTGGCAGCGCGTTCATCCTGGCCTTCCTGATACAGCTTCAGGAAACCATCGAATTTGACGACCGAGCCATTGGCACGGAGCACAGTGGCCCCATCCGGGGACGCAAGATCGACGGCGACCTGCTCCATGACAGCGCTTTCCATCTGGCTCGCCACGGCACGTTTCCAGATCAGGTCATAGAGCCGACGCTCGTCTTCTCCGAGATACTGGCGGACCTCATTCGGTTTGCGCGAAAATTCGGTCGGACGCACCGCTTCATGGGCTTCCTGCGCATTTTTCGATTTATTGCGATAGGTGTTGGGCTGGTCCGGGACGTAATTATGTCCGTATTCCTGGCCGATCGTCGCGCGCACTGCGACGATCGCTTCCTGACCGAGGCTGACACTGTCGGTTCGCATGTAAGTGATCAGGCCGACGGTCTCGCCGCCGCCGACATCCACGCCTTCATAAAGTTTCTGCGCCGTTCGCATCGTCCGGGTCGCGCCGAAGCCCAGCTTGCGTGAAGCTTCCTGCTGCATGGTCGACGTCGTAAACGGCGGTGCTGCGCGGCGGTTGACCGTTTTGCGTTCAACCGATTTGACCGTATAGCCGTGTTTTTCGATCTCGGCGACGGCAGCCTTGGCCGCTTCTTCGTTATTGATATCGTAGCGGTCGAGCTTTTTGCCGCCGAGGTGGGTCAGGCGCGCCGGTACTGCAGCATTACTTGCCGTCGTAAAGGCGGCCGCGATGGTCCAGTATTCCTGCGGATTGAAAATCTCAATTTCGGCTTCGCGCTCACATATCAGGCGGAGGGCAACGGATTGCACGCGGCCCGCTGATTTCGACCCCGGCAGCTTGCGCCACAGGATCGGCGACAGGCTGAACCCGACAAGGTAGTCGAGCGCGCGGCGGGCAAGATAGGCGTCAATCAGTTCCTGATTGAGGCCGCGCGGATTATTGACCGCTTCGATAATCGCATTCTTGGTGACTTCGTGGAACACGACGCGTTTGACGTCGATATCGTCCAGGGCATGGCGTTCGTTCAGAATTTCCTGAAGGTGCCAGGAAATTGCTTCGCCTTCACGATCCGGATCGGTCGCGAGATACAGATGATCTGCGCCCTTGATGGCGTCCTGGATCGCCTGAAGGTTTTTTTCTGCCTTGGGGTCAACGGTCCAGACCATATGAAAGTCTTCGTCCGGTTGAACGGACCCGTCTTTGGAGACGAGGTCACGCACATGACCGACGCTGGCGAGGACCTTGAAGTCCGCGCCGAGATACTTGTTGATGGTCTTCGCCTTGGCAGGCGACTCTACGACGACTACGTCCATGATCACCGATAATTCAGTTTGCGGGCGACGTTACTATAAGGAACGTTGGTTGCCGCATTGTTTAAAAAACCAACGAGATCCGGTTTCCCGGATGTCTCTCAATCCGCCCCGCCAGTTCAAGTTCAAGCAGCATACTCTGTACAGAGGCGGCAGACATGTGGCACTCGCGAACCAGTTCGTCAACACCTGTTGGCGTGGCGCCCAGTAATTCGATGATTTTCTCGTGCGCCGTTTCCGGCTCTGTTTCTGGCGTAATTTCAACGGGTTGCGGTGTTATTGCCCGTGATGTCACCTGCTGTGGTCTGAGCATCTGCTGCGACAGGGCCGACACGATGTCAGCCGCGCTCTCGGTCAGGATTGCGCCCTGTCGAATCAGGTCGTTGGTCCCTTTGCAGCGAGGATCCCGGGGGGAACCCGGTACTGCGAACACCTCACGCCCCTGTTCGAGGGCGAGACGGGATGTGATCAGCGACCCTGATTTCAGGGCGGCTTCAATAACCAGTACGCCCTGGGAAAGCCCGGAAATCAGGCGGTTCCGCGCGGGAAAATGCCGCGCCGTCGGTCGGGTGCCGACCGGTTGTTCGGATATCACAGCACCGGTCGTGGCGATTCTGTTCTGCAGATCTTCGTGTTCCGGCGGATAAACGACGTCTATTCCGCCGGCAATTGCTGCGACCGTCCCGGTTTCCAGCGCGTCCGCATGGGCGGCGGCATCGATTCCGCGAGCGAGGCCCGAGACGACGATGTATCCCGCCTCGCCGAGTTGTCCTGCAATTTCCCCGGCCAGTCGCCGTCCGTTGGTGGATGCATTGCGCGCGCCCACAATCGCAACGCTGGGGCGTGTCAGCAGTGTCTTGTCGCCGCGCAGGAACAGCATTGGCGGTGGGTCGGCAATAGCCGCCAGCCTATCGGGATAGTCCGGCTCACAAAGGCCTATGGCGCTGCCTCCTGCCACCGAGAGGGCGGCCAGTTCGGCCTGGATGACGTCGCGGTCGGGGGGGACGAATTTTTTGCGACCGCCTGCCCGCCGGGACAGTTCGGGCAGAGCTTCGAGCGCGGCGGCGGCCGTCCCGAACCGTTCTATTAGTTCGACAAACAGGCGCGGACCCACGAATTTGGTGCGGATCAGCTGCAACCAGTCGATACGTTCTGTGTCAGTCAGAGGTTGTGGTGCCGTTTCCATCCTGCAACGATGGGTGGCATTTTGGTCGGGGTCAAGACTTGCGGGATGCACCGATTTTTGATTCTTCGCCGCGCAGCAAGCGCCGGATATTTTCGTGGTGCCGTATCCAGACCAGGACAGCCATGGCAATCGTGAATTCGGTGCGTTGAGGGTCGCCGAGCCACCACATGAATGCCGGGCTCGCCGCCAGAGCGATCAGCGCGGACAGTGACGAGTATCGGAACAGGGCAGCCACCAGCAGCCATGTAAGGCATGCGAGGCCACCGACCGGCAGCGACAGGGCCATCAGAATGCCAAGTGCTGTCGCGACGCCCTTGCCGCCGCGAAACTTCAGCCAGACAGGAAAAAGGTGGCCGAGCAGCGCGCCACCTGCGGCGACAATGGCGGTATCGGGCCCGTAGATCTGTGCGATCAGCACGGCGACGGCGCCTTTGGCCCCGTCGAGCAGCAACGTGGCCGCAGCGATTTTCTTGTTCCCCGTGCGCAGCACGTTCGTTGCACCGATATTGCCGGAGCCGATTGTCCGGATATCGCCGAGCCCGGCAATCCGCGTCAGGATCAGGCCGAAGGGCAGGGAGCCGAGCAGGTACCCGCCGCTCAGCGCAGCCAGGATATACGGCCAGCTATATGACCAGCTTATCGGGTCGATCATCTCTCAGCCTATCAGGGAATGGACGTGACGGCCGCCGACGATCGTGCACATTGCTTTGCCCTGGACCGGCATCTGGTCGAAGGGTGTGTTCTTGGACCTGCTTTTGAGTTCCGTGGCCTCTATCGTCCATTCGTGATCGGGGTCGAAAATCACCATATCGGCGGGCAGACCCGGCGCGAGACGCCCTTCCTTCATCCGCAACAGGCTGCCCGGTGCAGATGTCAGTCGACGTATGAGATCGAGAAGGCTGATGCCTGCTTCTCTGTGGAGGGCCAGTGTCAGCGGCAACAATGTTTCGAGTCCGACAATGCCGGGCTCCGCCTGGACGAAGGGAAGGCGTTTTGAATCCTGATCCTGGGGGCGGTGGTCCGACGCGATCACATCAATCGTTCCGTCGCGCAGGCCTTCAATGACGGCGAGCCTGTCTTCCTCGGATCGCAGAGGTGGCGACACTTTGGTGAACGTTCGGTATCCGTCCGTTGCGGCATCTGTCAGCGTGAAGTAATGGGGCGCGGTATCGCAGGTAACCGGCAGCCCGCGCGCCTTTGCCCCGCGGATGACGTCGATGGCGGCGGCCGTCGTGACATGGGCCGCGTGATAGCGCGCGCCGGTCAGTTCGACGAGCCTCAGGTCGCGCTCCAGCATCATGACTTCGGCGACGGCAGGAATCGCGGCAAGACCGAGCCGTGTTGCCATCTCGCCTTCGGTCATCTGACCGTTCCGGGCGAGCCTCGGTTCTTCCGGGTGCTGGACGATGAGCAGATCGAATGTCGATGCGTAGGACAGGACCCGGCGCATCACCAGCGTGTCGGCAATGGCGCGGGTGGCATCGGTGAAGGCAAGTGCGCCCGCTTCCGACAATATGCCGAACTCGGTCAGCTCAGTACCTTCGAGACCGCGGGTGATCGCGCCATAGGCATAGATTTTGACGATGTTGGTTTCACGCGCCCGGCGCGCAATAAATTCGATGACCGAGACATTGTCGATTGCCGGGTCGGTATCCGGTAGACAGATCAGCGACGTCACGCCGCCGGCCGCGGCCGCCGCACTCGCTGTTTCGAAGCTTTCCTTCTGTTCACCCCCCGGTTCGGGCAGGTGGACCCGCATGTCGATCAGGCCCGGCGCCAGGCAATAGCCTTTGCAGTCTATGACCTGAACATTGGGTGGCGGGCCGTTCGGGAACAGGTGCGGCCCCGTATCGACGATTTTGTTCCCGTCGATGAGAACCGTGCCGGTCTGATCAAGGCCACTTGCCGGGTCCAGCAGACGAGCATTTACATACGCGCGCAGTTGCTCGGTCATGCTGCGTCCTCGCCGTCATTGCGGGACAGGCTTCGGGTGACCAGATCGAGGCAGGCCATGCGGACGGCGACGCCCATTTCGACCTGTTCGTGGATAACGCTGCGATGAATATCGTCGGCCAGCTCGGAATCTATTTCAATGCCGCGGTTCATCGGTCCCGGATGCATGATCAGGGCATCTGGTTTGGCGACCGCCAGTTTGTCGCGGTCGAGGCCGAAAAACCGGAAATACTCCCGGGTCGACGGCACGTAGGACCCTTGCATCCGTTCGGTCTGCAGGCGCAACATCATGATGATGTCCGCATCCCGAATGCCATCCCGCATGTTGTGATGTACCTCAACGCCGAGTTGTTCTATCGCCGCGGGCAGCAGAGTTTTCGGCGCTACCAGCCGGACGTGAGCGCCCATGGTATTGAGCAGGTAAATGTTCGAGCGCGCGACACGGGAATGCAGTATGTCGCCGCAGATCGCGACGGTCAGGCCTTCCAGCGATTTCTTGCGCCGCCGGATTGTAAGCGCGTCGAGCAATGCCTGGGTCGGGTGTTCGTGGCTGCCGTCGCCCGCATTGATAACGGAGCATGTGACCTTCTCGCTCAGCAACTGAACAGCGCCGGAATCGCTGTGGCGAACGGTCAGAACGTCGGGGTGCATGGCGTTCAGGGTCATCGCGGTGTCGATAAGCGTCTCACCCTTTTTGATGGCGCTGGCGCTCACCGACATATTGATCACGTCGGCGCCGAGCCGTTTGCCTGCGAGTTCGAACGATGTGCGGGTACGTGTCGAATTTTCAAAAAACACGTTTATCAGCGTCCGTCCGCGCAGGATGGAGCTTTTCTTGTCGTGCTGCCGACTTTGCTCGATATAGGATTCCGAGAGGTCGAGGAGAGTTACTATCTCTTCCCTTGGGATGCCTTCCATGCCGAGAATATGCATTCTCGGGGGGTGAAGGCCTGCGTCATTTAGCGGGTTTGCCATCAAAATCTGTTTATAAGAGGCATCGGCCAGAGCGGCAAGGCATCGATACGCCCGCCGATTCGGCATGGGCGACAGGGCGGAGTTTATTCTCCCTCGGCAATTCCGTCCTGGCGCAGCCGCGTAATCTCGTTTTCGGTAAGGCCCAGCATGTCACGCAGGACTTCGACCGTGTGTTCTCCACGGACCGGTGGCGGTCTGCGATAGGTAACGGGCGTTTCCGACATTTTGGCCGGGGCTGCGACAAGATTCACCGATCCCGCCTGCGGATGCGGCATTTCGATCGCCATGCCGCGTGCCTGGGCGTGCGGGTCGTCGAATACCCGGCTGACGGTGTTGATCGGCCCGCAGGGCACGCCTGCGACCTCCAGCGTCGATACCCAGTCATCGGTGCTGCGTGTGCGGAAAATGTCGCGGATATTCGGCAGCAACGTGTCACGATTGCGGATACGTGCGGGATTGGTGGCGAAGTCAGGGTTTTCGGCAAGTTCCGGCGTGCCTGCTGCAGCGCAGAAGCTGGCGAACTGCCCGTCATTGCCGGCGGCGAGGATGACATGGCCGTCGGCGGTCTCGAACACTTCATAGGGCACGACATTGGCGTGGGCATTGCCGAGCCTGTCCGGGTCCTCGCCGGTATTGAGATACTCGACCGCATGATAGTAGAGCCACGATATCTGCGTTTCGAAGAGCGACAGATCGATGTGTTGGCCCATGCCCGTCGCGTCCCGGTGGCGCAGGGCAGCGAGAATGCCGGTTGAAGCGTGCATGCCCGTCATAATATCGGCAATGCCGACCCCGGTTTTCATGGGCATGCCTTCGGGCTCACCCGTAACCGACATGATGCCGCCCATGCCCTGGGCCAGGAAATCGTATCCTGCCCGGTCGCGATAGGGGCCGGTCTGGCCGAAGCCGGTGATCGAGCAATAGACGAGGCTCGGAAATTCTTCTTTCAGATCATCATAGGACAACCCGTATTTGGCCAACCCGCCGACCTTGAAGTTCTCAGTCAGCACATCGCATTCACCCAGCATCTTTTTCACCAACGCTGCCCCTTCCGGCGCCGCCACGTTGATCGTCACCGAGCGTTTGTTGCGGTTGGCAGACAGGTAATAAGCGCTTTCCGTTGTCTCTTCGCCGTCGGCGCCCGCCACGAACGGCGGCCCCCAGGTTCGGGTCTCATCGCCGACGCCGGGGCGTTCGATCTTAATGACGTCAGCGCCCAAATCGGCCAGCAATTGGGTGCAAGACGGCCCCGCAAGGACGCGGCTCAAATCGAGGATACGAATGCCCTGAAGGGCGCCAGTTTGCTCAACCATCGTTCAACCCATATTTGAAAATGACGTGGAATTCGAAGCGGCGGAACCGACGCTCTTCAAGCAGCAGTCTTCGCGCAAGAAATCCGCCAAATTATCGACCGCTTCGGTGTTGGCGGTGTATATCAACGACCGCCCATCACGCGTGCTCTGAATGAGCCCGGCGTGTTTGAGCTGATTGAGATGAAACGACAGCGTCGCGCCGGGCAACTTCAAAAGCTCACCGATTTTCCCTGCCGGCAAACCATCCGGCTGATATTCGACAAGGGCGCGAAATATATCGAGACGGGTCTCCTGGGCCAACGCCGCAAGCGCCTCAATGGCAGTGGTTTTTTCCATAAGCGATCTTTCCATATTTATAGAAATAAGAATCGCCCACCCCCCGCCGCCTGTCAACCGGTAGGGGCGGCACCACGGCCCGCCCGCGCACGAAAACCGGGGTCAAAACCCAAAGAGCTTCAATCACTTGACAAAAAAATGACGGAACCAACCTAAATTTTCGCCCCTGGGGAAGAATGGTGCGGTTCCGTCTCAAGCGGGATTGGGATGGCCGGTACGGTTTCGCAAACGTTAGTCGTTCTCGAACGCAAAAAGCTGATCGTTAAGAAATCCGACCCAAAAGATCGACGAAATGTTCAATTGGAGCTGACCCCCGCTGGCCGCCTGTTGCTGGATGATGATCCAATCATGGCGGTCAGAAACAATGCGACCGCGCTTGGCGAAACCAACGAGGTCGCGCTATTGGCGGG
>Ga0209425_10005122_pt1 | contig 13009 bp, 10 predicted proteins | sample COG_05_FD_184749 | JGI IMG/M metagenome (GOLD analysis project Ga0209425, IMG submission 184749) | Pelagic Microbial community sample from North Sea - COGITO 998_met_05 (SPAdes) (version 2) | ecosystem: Environmental > Aquatic > Marine > Neritic zone/Coastal water | place: Helgoland, sampling... | reverse complement strand
ATCTTGTTTATTAGAACCAAATTGTAATGGAGAAGCATCGATTAATTGTCCTCCTGCTACTCCTAAAATACCTAGATTTTTACATATATTTTCAATTAATAAACTTAAATTTTTGTTATAATTTTTAAAATTATCATTTATTAATTTAAACGCTAGATTTATAATATATTGAGCTATAATTTGTCCTTCTCCTATACTATATTTTTTATGAAAAGATGGTTTTCCTCTTCTAAAATGATCATCATCCATACATGGGAAATCGTCTATTATTAAACTGGAATTATGTATTAATTCTATTGCTAAGGCAACTTTAATTACATCATCAATCTTATAACCTAATTTTAAACAAATATCAATACTAATAATCGGTCTTAACCTTTTACCATTTTCTAAACAATAAAATATTCGTTCTTTAATATCTTTATTTTCTACATATTCATTTATAATATCATGCATTTTTATATTAAATTGTTTTTTATATGTATTAAATAGGTTTAAGCTCATAAATTAAATATATATAATTTTCAAAAAATTTTAACCTATCTATTAATATATTCAGTAAAACAATATATAATTCCAGATATTAAAGTTATTGAAATAAATGGATTTACTCTCCACATACTGGGATACAACCACATTCGAAATTCTTTAAATGGATATAAAAACAAGTTTTTTAATCCCGAAAATGAAACTATATATTTATTATTAGAATTTTTGCGTAACCATATTCCAGTTATTTTTGGATCTATTTCTAAATATAAAATATATATGATTAGTGATAATATATTTATAAGTAGCAATTTTTTAGATTTTGAATATTGATTGTTCATTATTAATTTATTATTTTATTATATTATAATAATATGATATCTTTTACAAATTTTGTAGATAAGAATAGTAATATTAGATTAATAGATGTTTTTTTATTTGGTCCTATACAAATTTGTTCATCTTTTTATATTAAAAATAGTTTTATTAAAATATTCATGTTCTTAACAGGAATATTTAATATAATATTTAATGGACATAATTATTTATTACAAGATATAAAAGTACTAGAAAAACCTATATATTTATTAAGAAAATTTATTAATAATTATTCGGGTAAAACACAATTACAAAAATTATATAATATATTTTTAATGTATCCGTTATTTATATATATTGTATTATTAATTGATATGCCCAATACTATAAAAATTATATTATCTTTAAATATAATAGGAGGTATTTTATACAATTTTGGAAGTTTTTTACAAAATAAAAAATATTATAAATGATAAAAAATATTTTTATTTTAAAAGTTGTATATTAGGAAACAAAGTTATATTAGGAAACAAAGTTATATTAGGAAACAAAGTTATTAAATATTAGGATATATATTGATGAAGAATATATCTAAACATATTTGTTTTGTTTGAAATATTATTGTTTAAAAACCATTTAATATATGATTTATTTTTTTTAAAAACTGATTCTATTGTTTCATTTTTATATTTACCAATTTTAAATTTAAAGTTACCAAGATTTTTTGATTTTTGAATAGCAATTAAAAGACCTTTTTTGGCTAATAAATCTACTTTTTCATTATTTATTGAATTTATATCTTTTTTACCAGTATGAGAATGAATATGTGTAAATTTAATATTTGGATATTTTTTAACAATCATAAAACCTTTTTTTATTAATTCTTTATTGGGAATATCTTTTCGCCAAAAGGAATCATTACACTTTTGACCATAAGTAGTAAATGCTCTTATACTATAGTCGGAATCTGTAATTATTTCTATAATATCTCCATTTTTTAATTCTTTTAAAAATAATTCAAATACTTTTAATATAGCTTTTAGTTCAGCTATATTATTTGTTATGTTTTCATTTGTTGTATTTTCATTTGTCATATTTTCATTTATCTTGTTTTCATTTATCGTATATTTATTTAACGGTTCTATATAATATTTATTATCATTTACATATATACCATATCCTCCTAATGAATATGTTTCACCATTTCCATAACAGCTTCCATCTGTATATATTTTATGAATAATTTTATCTTCTATTTTATGATCTATTTTATGATCTATTTTATCTTTTATTGTATCTTCTATTTTATCATCTATTTTATCTTCTTTTTTACAAAAATATTTGTCAATAGTATTATTAACCATTTTTTTAATCAATAAACCATTTTTAACAAAATCCCGAGCATCTTCTAATATATTAAATTTTTTATATTTTGCACCTTTATAACCTATAATCATTTTTTTACATTCATCCCATGTATTAAATACACCCGTTTTTTTTCCTTTATGAACAGCATAATATTTCATTTAATTTAATATAATATAATATAAATTAAAAGTCTTTAAATTAAATTTAGGTATTAATATAAATTAAATCGAATTTATACAAAATTTGATTCAATTTAATTATTTTTTTATAATATAAATAAAAGTATAATGGAAAGTTTTCAAAATATTCAAAATGAAGTATTAATTAATTGTGAAAATTCTGATATAGAAAATGAAGTATTAATTAATTGTGAAAATTCTGATATAGAAAATTCAAATATAGAAAATTCAAATATAGAAAATGAAATATCTGAATCAGAACCATTAATTCCAGTTTCGGGAATTAATATGATTGATTTTCCAAAAGACCAAGTATATTTCAATCAAACCCAGATTAAAGAAATAAGAAATAAAATTAAAATGGGGAATATTGATCCAAATGGTAAATTGGAACCTACACCCGATGGAATGAAAATTGAATTGAAAATTCATCAAAAAAGAATGTTATATGAAATGATTATTAAAGAAAATTTAGATTATAGAATATCTTCAGGTATTAATGCATTTTGTATAGCTGACAAAGTAGGTGCTGGTAAATCATACGAAGTGTTAAGTTTAATTACTAAAAGTCCAATAGTTAATAATTTTGGAAAAAATAAACTTATTTATAAACCACATACTTATTCTAATTATACAACAATTAAATTTAAAAATAATGTACAACTAAAAACTAATTTAATTGTTGTTCCTCATGGGATTTATAACCAATGGTTAAACTATATTGTTAAATTTACAAATTTAACATATTTAGGAATAGGTTTTAATAAAGATATAAATAAAATGGATTTAGATAAAATTAAAGAAGGAGAATATAATGTTATTTTAGTTAAATCAACACGATATAATGATTTTATGAAAAAAATTTATTCTAAAATTCCATCAATACAAAATATTCGCCAATATAAAGATGATGTTTTTTGTAAAAAAACTAAAAATAATCTTTTTAATATACAAAAATTATCTGATGATTTGTATAATAATATTAAAAACAGTGAATTTGATGATAAATTTATAGATACTGTTCAACTATTAAAAGAATATCTACTTGAATTTGATATTAAAAGTTTTAAAAAACAAAGAAATAAACAAGGTTCATATTCACCTATGCGGGTATTAACATATAAAGGTCCATTATTTGAAAGAGTATTTATCGACGAAGCTAATTCAATTAAAATTCCAAGATGTTTACATGCATATGGTAAATATAACTGGTTTATAACATCATCTGTCGACGATTTATTAGTACCTGGTGGGAAAAAAAATTATTATTCAAATAAAATATTAATTAATGGAATTAAAGGATCAGGTTTTATAAAAGAAACATTTATGCATAATATGGATACCCGAAAATATGGTTCAATACAAAATATGTTTTTAAAAAATAAAGATGATTTTATAATTGAATCATTTCAACTTCCGGAACCGCTTTTTACTAAGTTTGAATGTTATACACCGCCTGAACTTACTGCCCTACAAGGTGTAGGTATGCCAGAAGTTATACACGCTCTAAATGCTGGAGATATAGAATCCGCGATTGAATATGTAGGGTGTGAAGTTAAAGATAATAAAACAATCGTAGAAGTAGTATTATTAAGTTTAAATAATGAAGTGAAACAACGAATTACTACTTTAGAAAATAAAAATAGCAATATTGAAAATGTTACTATTGAAATAGATGAAATCTTAAATAAAATTCAAAATTGTAAAAATAAAATAAATGAATATAGTGAAATTGGAGATAAACATCAAACTTCTTTGGAGCAAGAATTATTAAACAATTTAAATCTTAAAAAAAAAACATTACAAGGGAAAAAAAGTAGCATCAAAATATCTATTAAAAATCATACTGAAAAAATTAAAGATTTAAAATTTAAGGCTGAATCATTAACCAATAGAATATCAAATGTAGAGACTAAAAGCTGTCCAGTATGTATGCAACTCGTTACAAATGCATGTATGACACATTGTTGTAATAATATATTCTGTTTTCAATGTTTAGCCATGTCGTGTAATTATAATAATACTTGTCCATTATGTCGTTCAAATATTAATATGAAAGAAATTATAGCAATTAGTGATAATAAAGTTACTGATAAAAAAAAGATTGAAAAAAAATTACCAACCAAATTAGAAAATCTTATCAATATAATTAAAAATAATCCTTGTGGGAAATTTTTAGTATTTTCCGAATTTAATAACAGTTTTAATAAAATACAATTAGAATTAGAAAAAAATAATATTATTTATAGTAAGCTTTCTGGTTCTTCTGGAAGAATTAGTAATATTATAAATAGTTTTTCAAAAAATACAATTAAAGTTTTACTATTAAATGCGAAACATTATGGATCGGGATTAAACTTACAAATGACTACAGATATAATTCTTTTTCATAGAATGTCAAATGACCTTGAAAAACAAATAATTGGGCGCGGTCAGCGATTTGGTAGAACGTCAAGGCTAAATGTAAATTATTTATGTTATGAAAATGAAATTTAATTTACATTATTGTACATTTTGAAGATGTTTTTTCAGTTTTTACATTTTCTATTATTTTTTCAGTTTTTACATTTGTTACATTTTCTATTATTTTTTCAGTTTTTACATTTGTTACATTTTGTTTCCATAACTTAAAATATTTTTTTATAATATATTGATTTTTATTTACTAAACAGGGATCATTTACATTTTTAGTAGTATTATTTTTAGACTTTATCATATTTTGTTTCCATAAATTAAAATATTTTTTTATAATATATTTATTTTTATTTACTAAACATGGATCATTTACAGGTAATTTGTTATATAATATTAAATTATTGGTTTTGTCTAATGAATTTTTATTTTTATTAATTTCTATGATAACTGGTCTATATTTTTCTTTTTTTAATACATTTGGAATATAAGGCAATATTTCATTTTTAGGTATTATTTCAAATATTTTTGGAATATATTTAATATTTTGATTTACAATTTCTGGGAAATCTTCTTTTACAATTTCTGGGAAATCTTCTTTTACAATTTCTGGGAAATCTTCTTTTACAATTTCTGTAGTAGTAGCTTTATTAACATTTGAAAAATTAAAATATTCTGTGTAATCATCTACATTTTTTATTTCTAAATCACTTAATGATATTTTGGTTTCTTTAATATTTACTTTATTTATTTTTTCTTCAATATTACTATCAATACTTTCTTCATCTGTATCAAAATCTGAACTATAATCGTAATACGATGAGCTATTTGATTCATAATCATTTTTAGAATCTATTCTGTATTTTAAATTATTAAATTTTTTATTAATATTATTTGTATCTATTTTAGAAAAACAAAAATCATTTATTCTTATATTTGTGTCTAAATTGTAATTTATTTGTGTTTTATTACTAATTTCCGATACAAGAATTTTATATTTTTTATTAAAAAAATTAATTTCACTAATTTGATTATTATCTATATTTTTAATTGTATATTTTTTTGTACAAGTATTAAAACTTATAAATTCATATATTTTATCACTTAGTGTAAATTTAAAAATATCACCAGGATTAAGAATATTATCCAAATTTAAATTATATTTTATATTATTTTTTTGTTTAATTTGATATAAAATCTCGTCTAATTCATAACAATCTATATTATTTAATTTGGAACATTTTAAATAATTCACGATATTATCATATTTTGTTAAAGCTATATTTTTTAAATTAATATTACATGTGTTATCTTTATTAATTTTAACATCTATATTAGATTTTCCCAGCCATCCATTATATTCGCAATATTTAATTTTATCACAAATTGAATATATATCATTTTGATTTATTATATCATTTTGATTCATAATATAATATATTTATATTTAAAAAATATTATATTATCATACTAAATAAAATATTTTAATGTAGAACACACATTACACAGGATACTTTATTAACTATGAAGAACACATTTCACTATGAAGAACACATTTCACTATGAAGAACACATTTCACATGCTTCTGATTCCGGTTCTGGCTCTATTGTAAATTGTTGTGCTTTAGCTGCCGATTTAGTTCTTAAATAATATAAACCAGTTTTTAATCCTTTTTTCCAGGTGTACATATGCATGCTACTTAATTTTTGAAAATCCGGATTTTCAAGCCATAAATTCAAACTCTGTGATTGACATATATATATACCTCTATCAGCAGACTGGTCTATAAGTGTTTTTTGTGAAAGATTCCATGATGTTTTATATAAATTTTGAAAAACTTTAGGTATAGATTCAATATTAATGATACTCCCACCATTACGGATAATTTCATCTTTAATTGTATTGCTCCATAAATTAATAGAAATTAAATCGTTAAGTAGATATTTATTAACAATTATAAAGTTTCCAGCTATAGTGCGTCTAGAATATATATTAGAGGTTAAAGGTTCTATACATTCGTTATTTCCTAAAATTTGACTTGTTGATGCTGTTGGCATAGGTGCTAGTAATAAACTATTCCGAACACCAAATTTAATAATTTTTTCTCTTAATATATCCCATTCAAAAATACATTCGGGAACACTATTTAATGGAGTTTTATTCCAAAGGTCAAACTGAAATTTACCTTTTGATAGAGGACTACCATCAAAACTCGAATATGCTCCTATATATTGTTCATTTTCCATAAATAATTCCTCATCTATAGGTGACATATTTTGTACCAATAATTTAACTTCTTCTTTTTCAGATTGTGATAATTCATTTAAATCAATATCATTTACAAATTTGTTACCAGATAACCATTTTTGCTTGTCAGATACTTTTATATATTCATTTGCTTTAACTCTTTGTTTGTTTTTGAGAATAGATTTTATTTTTAACATAGATTCTCTTCTAGAAATAGCGATATTATTAGATTCCAACATTGAAAAATAATATATTGTTGCGAAAATTTGTTTATTTAATAATTTAGCTTCATCGCTATCAAATGATATTCTCATTTGACTATAAACATCTGATAAACCTTGAACACCTATTCCAAGAGGTCTATGTAATTTATTAGAATATCTTGTTTCTTTAACAGGATAATAGTTTATATCAATAACTTTATTTAAATTTCGGGTTACAACTCTACATACTTTTCCTAATTTTTTAAAATTATATTTAGGTTTAAAACATACTACTAATTGGTCAAATCCTCCTATATATTCGTTTTTTGTATTATTTTTATATTTTATAAAAATTTGTGGAACTGTTTTAAATTCATCGCCTATGAGTGATTTTAATTCTTCCAAATTTGATTTGTCATTAATATCTTTGTCTAAATAACTTAAATTTAGATTATTTAAATAATTTTTAGAATATTTACAATATTTACAATCCGGTTTAGAATAAATTACAAGATTTTCAATAGTACTAAAATCAAATTCATCGATAAATTTAGGAAGACCAATTGAGGCAAGAGTACAACAAGCATATTGGTCTTTATCCGAATATTCAATAATTTCTGTACATAAATTAGAACTTTTAATTGTGCCTAAATTTTGTTGATTAGATTTACTATTAGCGGAGTCTTTATAAAGCATATAAGGTGTTCCGGTTTCAATTTGAGAAACAAGAACTTTTTTCCAAAGTTCTTGAGCTTTAATTTTCTTTTTAGGTATGGTATCATCATTGCAATATTTATTATATAATATTTTAAATTTTTCACCATAAACATTAGTTAAACCTTTACATAAATCAGGGCACATTAAATACCAATCTTCGTTTTTTTCAACTTTTTCCATAAATAAATCAGGAATCCACAAAGCATAAAATAGATCTCTGGCTCTTGCATTTTCATCACCATGATTTTTTTTAGCATCTAAAAATTCCATTATATCAGTATGCCATGGCTCGAGATAAAAGGCAAATGAACCATTTCTTTTTCCACTTTGATTAATATGTCTTGCCGTATCATTAAATACTCTTAACATTGGAATAATTCCATTACTTTTACCATTAGTACTTCTTATAGTTGAATTGTTCCCTCTTACTTCATGTGCCCACACGCCTATACCACCGGCCCATTTAGAAATTTTAGCACAATCTGAAATACTTTTATAAATACCATCTACTGAATCTTCAATGCCAAATAAAAAACAACTTAATAATTGAGGTCTTTCTGTTCCACTATGGAAAAGAGTTGGAGTAGCATGTGTAAAATATTTTTGCGACATATAATCATAAGTTTCTAATGCCGACCTAATATCACAACCATGCAATCCCAAAGCAACCCTTAAAAACATATGGCTAATTCTTTCTACTATTTGATTATTAATTTTTATAAGATATGCTTTTTCAAGTGTTTTAAACCCAAAATAATCAAATAAATAATCTCTAGAATAATCAATATATGAATTTAGTTTATCCTTGTTTTTCATAACAATTTCATATAGGTTTTTTGAAATTAACGGATTTTTTTCACCATTATTTGTATTAGTATAAAGTAAATAAATTGTTTCAGAAAATGATGGAGAAGTCAATTTATGATTATTAGAAATTATAATTCTAGATGCAAGTTTTCCAAAATCAATATGCTGTGTAATTTTAGATGTACATATTTGAGCAGTTAATTCATCTAGTTCAGCTGTACTAACTTTATCATAAATATTAGAACAAACTTTTTGTGCTATTTTAATAGGATCAATATTATTTAATGTGGGTTCCATTAAACACTGTTTTTTTATTCTCCAAATAACTTTATCAAAAGAAACTTCTTCTTCTGAACCATTTCTTTTTATTACTCGCATTTGATTTTTCATTTATAATTTATATTATTATGTTTTTAAGTTTAAATTTTATTTAAATCATAATAATATTTATTAAAGTTATATAAAGATGGAAAAAAATAATAAATCCCAAAACTGGTAGAAAAGTATCTATTTATGGAAAAATAGGAAAAAATACTTAATAATTATATTAAATTCATAGGTGGAGCAGATGCAGCTGTAAATGATAACGGACAGGCAATGGTTGTAAATAATAGTATATCAGAAAAACGAATTCATCAAGAAATGTTATCTTTAGAAGAACTTGGGGATTGGGATTCCACAAGTCCCGGCTATTTACGAGAAATAGCTATATACAATTTAAAATATTATTATAACATTTTCCACCATCACAAATTACCGTTTTACAATTTCTACATATTTAAATACATTGAAAACAATTTGGAAATATAAAATTGATATAATTAAAATAATATTTATTTTTAAACAATAAAATGAATAAATATTATTGGACATGGTCTATAAATCAAACACTAAATAATCCAGATATATCACGATATGTTTCAACATTCATATTTTATAAACCAATTAAAAAAGATATAATGAAACTAAAAATAAAAAATGAAGAATTTAAAGATATGAAAGATGGTTATGGGTCTATTGAAAATTGGAATGTTTTAAAGGTTCGAACTATGGAAGATATGTTTTCCGATTGTAAAAATTTCAATCAAGATATATCAAAATGGAATGTTCAAAATGTTCAAACTATGGAAGATATGTTTAACAATTGTGAAAATTTCAATCAAGACCTTTCTAAATGGAATGTTCAAAATGTTAAAGATATGAGTTATATGTTTTATGGTTGTACAAATTTCAATCAAGACCTATCAAAATGGAATGTTCAAAATGTTCAAACTATGGAAGATATGTTTAATAATTGTGAAAATTTCAATCAAGACCTTTCCAAATGGAATGTTCAAAATGTTACAAATATGAGTTGTGTGTTTTTTGGTTGTGGAAAATTCAATCAAGATCTTTCTAAATGGAACGTTCAAAATGTTACAGATATGAGTTATATGTTTTGTTTTTGTTATAATTTTAATCAAGACCTTTCCAAATGGAATGTTCAAAATGTTCAAGATATGATTTATATGTTTGAGAGTTGTATAAATTTCAATCAAGATATATCTAAATGGAATGTTCAAAATGTTCAAAATATGTATCATATGTTTTATAGTTGTAAAAAATTTAATCAAAATCTATCAAACTGGAATGTTCAAAATGTTACTGATATGAGTTATATGTTTTATCGCTGTTATAATTTCAATCAAGACTTATCAAAATGGAATGTTCAAAATGTTACAAATATGCATTATATGTTTTATCGCTGTTATAATTTCAATCAAGACTTATCAAAATGGAATGTTCAAAATATTATTAATATGTATCATATGTTTTATGGTTGTAAAAAGTTAAAATGGAAATTAAAATAAAATAAAATTGATATAAATAAAAATAATATTTATTTTTTAACAACAAAATGAATAAATATTATCAGATATGGTCTATAAACTATAAACTAAATAATCCTGATATATCGCGATATATTTCAACATTCATATCCTATAAACCTATTAGAATAAATATCATGAAACTTAAAATAAAGAATAAGGAATTTGGAGATATGAAAGATGGATATGGGTCTATTGAAAATTGGAATGTTCAAAATGTTACAAATATGAGTAATATATTTTTAAATTGTGGTAATTTTAATCAAGATATTTCCAAATGGAATGTTAGAAATGTTCAAGATATGAGTGATATGTTTTGTCGTTGTGAAAATTTCAATCAAAACCTATCAAAATGGAATATTCAAAATGTTACAGATATGAGTGGTATGTTTTATAATTGTCATAGATTCAATCAAAACCTATCAAAATGGAATGTTCAAAATGTTCAAAATATGAGTTATATGTTTTATGGTTGTCATAATTTTAATCAAGACCTATCAAAATGGAATGTTCAAAATGTTCTAAATATGAGTCATATGTTTTGTAATTGTAAAAATTTCAATCAAGATATTTCCAAATGGAATGTTCTAAATGTTCTAAATATGTATATGATGTTTTGTAATTGTAAAAATTTCAATCAAGATATTTCCAAATGGAATGTTCAAAATGTTCTAAATATGAGTTGTGTGTTTTTTGGTTGTGGAAAATTCAATCAAGATATTTCCAAATGGAATGTTCAAAATGTTCTAAATATGTATATGATGTTTTGTAATTGTAAAAATTTCAATCAAGATATTTCCAAATGGAATGTTCAAAATGTTCAAGATATGAGTTGTATGTTTTATGGTTGTAAAAAGTTAAAATGGAAATTAAAATAAAATTGATATAAATAAAAATAATATTTATTTTTTAACAACAAAATGAATAAATATTATCAGCTATGGTCTATAAACTATAAACTAAATAATCCTGATATATCGCGATATATTTCAACATTCATATCCTATAAACCTATTAATAAAGATATTATGAAACTAAAAATAAAGAATAAGGAATTTGGAAATATGAAAGATGGATATGGGTCTATTGAAAATTGGAATGTTTATAATGTTCAAGACATGAGTTCAATGTTTTATAATTGTCTTAATTTCAATCAAGATATATCTAAATGGAATGTTCAGAATGTTGCAAATATGAATAATATGTTTTATAATTGTACAAAATTTAATCAAGACTTATCAAAATGGAATGTTCAGAATATTAGAAATATGAGTTGTATGTTTATCAATTGTTATGATTTCAATAAAGATATTTCCAAATGGAACGTTCAAAATGTTCAAGATATGAGTCATATGTTTTATAGTTGTGTTAAATTTAATCAAAATATATCAAAATGGGATGTTCATACTGTTCAAAACATGAATAGCATGTTTTACAATTGTAAAAAATTTAATCAAGATATATCAAAATGGAATGTTCAAAATGTTACAAATATGAACTATATGTTTGACAATTGTTATAATTTCAATCAAGACCTATTTAAATGGAATGTTCAAAATGTTCAAGATATGGACTATATGTTTTATAATTGTTATAAATTTAATCAAAATTTATCAAAATGGAATGTTCAAAATGTTACAAATATGAGTTTTATGTTTTATAATTGTGAAAATTTAATTAAAATACCAAATTGGATAAAAATTAATAAATAAAATTGATATGAATAAAATAATATTTATTTTTTAAACAACAACAACAAAATGAATAAATATTATGAACTATGGTCCATAAACCAAAAACTAAATAATCCAGATATATCCCGATATATTTCAACATTCATATTTTATAAACCAATTACAAGAGATATTATGAAACTCAAAATAAACAATAATGAATTTGAAGATATGAAAGATGGTTATGGATCTATTGAAAATTGGAATATTTATAATATTACTAATATGAGTAGTATGTTTTGTAATTGTCATAAGTTTAATCAAGATCTATCTAAATGGAATGTTTCTAATGTTACAGATATGAGTAATATGTTTTGTAATTGTTTCAATTTCAATCAAAATCTTTCAAACTGGAATGTTTCAAATGTTACTGATATGTGTTGTATGTTTTCTTTTTGTCAAAATTTCAATCAAGATATATCAAACTGGAATGTTTCTAATGTTACAAATATGAGTTGTATGTTTTTTAATTGTATAAATTTCAATCAAAATATTTCAAATTGGAATGTTCAAAATGTTACAAATATGAATTATATGTTTTATTATTGTATAAATTTCAATCAAGATATATCTAAATGGAATGTTTCTAATGTTCAAAATATGAGGTATATGTTTTATTATTGTGAAAATTTTAATCAAGATATATCAAAATGGAATGTTTCTAATG
>Ga0209425_10005118_pt1 | contig 13015 bp, 11 predicted proteins | sample COG_05_FD_184749 | JGI IMG/M metagenome (GOLD analysis project Ga0209425, IMG submission 184749) | Pelagic Microbial community sample from North Sea - COGITO 998_met_05 (SPAdes) (version 2) | ecosystem: Environmental > Aquatic > Marine > Neritic zone/Coastal water | place: Helgoland, sampling... | reverse complement strand
GGCCATGGAACTGTTGACATGCGAAAAGCGATTGCCGTCTCATGTGATACCTATTTTTATGAAATGGCGAGAAGACTGGGCATTGAGCGAATCGACAGCATTCTACAATCGTTTGGTTTTGGACAGCTCACACATGTTGACATGGGCGAGGAATTGTCCGGCAACATTCCAACACCGGCTTGGAAGGAAAAAACCCACGGATCAAAGTGGTATCAAGGCGACACCATTTTAACCGGGATCGGCCAGAGCTACGTTCAAATCACCCCACTCAACCTTGCCTCAGATGTTGCAGGGCTCTCAATGCGGGGTCAGCGTTATCGACCACACTTGCTCACCGCAATCACCGACAGTGAAGATGAGAAGCTGACTATCAATAAAGTGCCGCTCCCGCCTGTTGTTTTAGATAAAAAAGAAAACTGGGATATCGTTATACAAGGGATGAAAGATGTGATTGACGCAACTTATGGTTACCATTTTCGATTTGGAAAGAAACCGTCTTACACCGTGGCGGGGAAAACAGGAACCGCGCAAGTCGTCAGCCTTAAAAATGCCAAGAAAGGGCATGCTAAAATTCCTGAAAAATTTAGAGACCACTCACTGTTTATTGGATTTGCGCCGGTCGATCACCCCAAAATGGCAGTTGCTGTCATTGTGGAAAACAATCCGCAAGCGGCGACTATGGCGAGAAAGATGATGGATTACTACTTACTAAAAGAAGGCAAGCTGAATGAATCTCAAGCATAGACTTCGAAATCAATACAGGCGTCGCAATAGCGGCACACAGTATCGAAATTTTTTGCAGATCATCCATATTGATCTGCCTTTGCTTTTCTTGCTTATCAGCTTAACGTGCGCCGGATTTTTTATATTATACAGTGCTGGGAATGAAAATTTCTCACTTGTTCAACGACAAATCTTTCATATCGGACTCGCTTTCTTGGTGATGTTTGTTTTTGCGCAAATACCCCCTGAAACTTACAAACGATACTCAATGTGGTTTTATTTGTTTTTTCTCTTGCTGTTGATCTATGTTTTAGTCCTCGGGCATATTAACAAAGGTGCGCAACGCTGGATTCACTTAGGCCCACTTAACTTACAGCCCTCTGAATTATTAAAAATAGCGATCCCCATGTTTGTTGCCGCACGGTTTTCCTCAATTTCACTCCCGCCGAGCATGAAGGATTTGGCAATCGCCTCGCTCATCATTATTGTGCCTGTATTACTAACAGCTAAACAACCTGACTTAGGCACGGCTATTCTATTGGCTATCGCCGGGTTTTCAGTTTTGTTTTTAGCGGGCCTACCGTTTCGCATCATCACTATCTTAGCTTTTATTGCCTTGGTTGCCGCGCCATTGCTGTGGCACCACATGCATGATTACCAGCAACAACGCGTACTCACCTTTCTGAACCCAGAGGCCGACCCTTTAGGCAAAGGTTATCACATTATTCAATCGAAAATCGCGATTGGCTCTGGCGGAATTTTTGGCAAAGGTTGGTTATTAGGAACTCAAGCGCACTTACACTTTCTGCCCGAGAACACCACCGACTTTATTTTCGGCGTCTGGGGCGAAGAGTTTGGACTTGTTGGTAGCATCGCACTGATCTTACTTTACCTCACCATTCTATTACGCTCTTTTTACATCGCTGTTGAGGCGCAAGACACCTTCACCCGCTTATTGGCAGGCAGTTTAACCCTGACCTTCTTCTTTTCTTTCTTTATTAACATGGGCATGGTGACAGGCATATTACCCGTTGTAGGAATCCCATTACCCTTAATTAGTTACGGCGGCACCTCCATGGTGACTATGCTGGCAAATTTTGGTATTCTAATGTCAATACACACGCATCGTAAATTATTGAGAACCTAAAGGATGGAACCTATGAGATCAATTCGATTGAGTCTATGCAGCATTATTCTTTTTGCGACGTGTTTTCAAACTGTATTTGCAACCTCATCTATAAATTCTGCGTTTCTCAAGCGGCATGAAGTCCAGGTATTCATTGACGAAATGGTGTCGCAACACGGATTTAAGCGCAAAGATTTATCTGACATTTTTATGCAGGTTACATTCCCAAAGCAAGTTATTAAAAAATCAAACAAGCCTGCTGAAGCCATGACGTGGGAACGCTACAAAAGCATTGTTGTATCAGACCGAAAAGTCAAAGGCGGCATTGCGTTTTGGAAAAAATACAAAAAAGATTTGGTGCGCGCTCACAAAAAATACGGTGTGCCCATTGAGGTAATCGTGGCGACCATTGGCGTTGAAAGTGCGTATGGTCAAAACACAGGAAAATATCGCGTTATCGATTCATTAACCAATTTAGCATTCAATTATCCGCGACGTGAAAAGTTTTTTAAAAGTGAGCTTAAAGAGTATTTATTGCTAACAAAAGAAATGAAGCTTGATCCGTTAGAGCTAATGGGTTCTTATGCAGGCGCCATTGGGCAACCCCAGTTTATGCCGAGTAGCTACAGGCGTTACGCTGTTGATTTCTCCGGAAAACATTATATCGACCTCGTTCATAACGAAGTCGATGTTATTGGCAGCATTGGCAACTTCTATAACCGACACGGTTGGCATAGAGGCGATCCTATCGCTTCTCCTGCGGGCATTTCTGGGAACCAGTTCTATAAAGCAATGAGCAGTTCGCGTCACCCTAAGCTTACACTGAGCGACCTGCAGCACTATGGCGTCATACCCGAGAAACATTACTTCAACAATTATAAAGCCAATCTCATATCACTAAAAATCAATAAGATAGATAACTTCTGGGTGACTTTTGACAATTTTTATGCTATAAAGAGATATAATCCTAGCACTTATTATGCGATGGCAATCTTTCAGTTATCGCAGAAGATAAAGAAAGGATACGAATCAACAGCTTAGTCTCTAGGGGGGGGCCATGACAAAGCGTGTTACCTCACATACAGAAATTTACCCACCTGTAACACTCCCCAGAGCGTTCATTAAAGAGTATAGAATCCAAGAATCGCCTTTGCGAAAAGAATTCGATAAATATATTTTGCTGAATGAAAAACAAAAGCGAATGGCGACCACACTGAAAAAACAATCTTGGCTAGACAATGAAAACGAAGGCCTCATCCATGCTGACGTTCGCTCTTTTCTCGATGGAAAATTCAAATTCATGCCCACCGATAAACTATTATTGCTTGGAGACAATTATTTCAATCTCGCAAGCGCAATCGAATCTATTGTAATGAAACGTTCAGCCTTTTTGGATGATCGAAACAAGCATTACAAACAAATGATTTTAGAGCAAGTTAGCGTCACCAATGAGATGCGGCAAATCAGCGAGGGCTCTAAACATACCATTCAATTGAATGATGAATTCGAAAGTGTTGATGACACGCATATTGGTCATATTGTTTGTGGAATACTGGATAGATTTGCGATGAAGTTTAAAGCCGATGATTGTAATGAATGGAAGAAAAATGATGGGTGCCCGGAGCACTTAATTGCCGAGTTTCAACAAACCATTGAAAAAGAAGTCATTGGAAAAATCCAGGATAACTTCATTAACACAGAAAAGTATACTGATAGTTTGATCAAAGTCTTTAAAGAAATCGCTGGGAAGCGTGTCATGCAAATTTGCCAGTTAAAAGCGAGCGATTATAAGCTTGCTGAAATTGACAATGAGTTTAATTCGACAATAACTCAAATTAAAGACGTTGTTGATAGCATGGGGTTAGAAATGCGAAATTGCCAGCCCGCAGAGGCTGCCAAAAACGCATACACGCATGAGCATAGGCAAGGCGCATCAAAAGAATGGAAGCCGCCTACGCCAAAAAAATAGAGCTAAAAGAACGTCACACGCCCGCTTACCCCAATCTCAGAGCCGAGAGCCGTTAAAGAATTGAGTTTCGCTATTTAACCCCATCAATAATCGCCTGAAAATAGACCGGCGTTTCTGGACGATCATACCAAGCCAGTAGCGGCTTATCCTCGAAGGTATGGCTTTTATTCATCGCAATTAAATCACCTGATTTTATATAGGGTGCCGCAAATTCTTTTGATAAAATACTGTAGCCCAACCCTTTTGAAATCACCATTGCCATTGATTCAGTTTGATTCACAAAGTATCTATCTGGCAAAACCAAATCAAACAAATCATATTTTTTTAGATAGCCAAATGTCATTTCATCTGTCGGCTCATAGTCAACAATGCGCTCTGTTTTAATCACGTCTTTCAATCTTCGCCCCTTCCATCTTGAAGAACAAACCAAAATATAGGACTCAGGCTTTAAAGATTTTGTTTTCATTTCAGCGGCAATTTGGTTTTCTTTAATAACCGCAAACTGTGTTTTCCCTGAACGCAGCAACTGATGGCGATTTTCAGCGTCACAAATATCAAAACGCAAAAGTAAGTTGGGAAATCTCTCCATCACAGGCAACATTGCAGGCAAGATGCGTGATCGCATAATACTGCTGGGACCTGAGATGCAAAGTGAAATAACAGACTGTACACCAGCACCGCTAATTTTAGACAGCGCCTCACCCTCTAAATCCATAGCCGCAGTACAATAACGTAACAACGCTTCACCCTCAGGAGTTAAGATCATTCCTCGTCTTGAGCGAACGAATAGCGTGGTTTTTAGATGAGCTTCTAAGTTCCTTAATCGTTGCGTGACGGCAGTTTGAGTGATATGCAAAATGCTCGCTGCTGCATGCACTGTTTTAGCGTTAACAATCGCAACAAATGCTTCTAATTGAGGACTTAATAGACTCATGACTTGACCTAGCTTTACAATTGATTCAATATTAACAACATTGTAAATCGAGGCGAACCCGAGGGTCAATCATAAGTGAAATTATTTAACGCAATTATAATTGTGTTGACGACAGTGATACTTATCAGTTGTGCACACACCTCACACAAAGACGGCCCACCTGTACACGACATTGATGTTTCTCGAATCCCTAACGCCACCCCTCATGTCGAACCTAAAAGCAAATACGGCAATCCAAACTCTTACGTTGTCAAAGGAAAACGCTATTACCCTAAAAAATCAAGTGTAGGCTTTAAAGAAACGGGAATGGCTTCATGGTATGGCACACGCTTTGATAAAAAGCTCACATCAAGCCGTGAACCCTATGATATGTTTGGAATGACTGCGGCACACAAAACATTACCACTACCCACCTATTTAAAAGTGACTAATCTAGAAAATGGCAGGCAAGTTATTGTTAAGGTTAACGACCGAGGCCCTTTTTATGACGATCGCATAATTGACCTCTCATACACAGCCGCAAAAAAACTGGGGGTCTATCCTAAAGGAACGGCCAAAGTTAAGATCGAGGCAATTGATCCCCAAAAAAAAACTACTGCAAAGGCGAAAAAATCACACACATTTTACATACAAGCAGGCGCATTTAAATCCCTCGATCATGCAAGAAAATTCAGAGGACAACTTAACGCATTAACCGGTTACAATGTAAAAATACGAAAAACAAAAAGCGATGGCGGCCCATGGTATCTTGTTCAAGTAGGCCCAATTGATGGCGTTAAAGAAGCGCACAACACAACCGCTAGGTTGGAAAAAAATCATGTTGTTGATACCATTTTGTTACGCAGATAAAAGCTCGGGGCGATATATACCTCTTTTAAAACAACATCATCATTGATATACTTCGGAAAATTAACTATAAAAACGAGGATGTTAATATGCACAGGAATTTAATGACTACCGCTGATCAAAATGCAACTTCTACTCTCCAAATAACCATACCTGAAAAAAAAGAATCGGGCGCCATTCAAACAGACAACCCTTTTTCAAGCTTCATTAAAGACTTACCTTACGACTCCAAAGGCGCAACAATCTTCCGACCAATGATAAGAAAGCTTATCGGAGCGCTAGTCAATCAAGGCATGATTGAAACAGAAACCTATAAATATTTTTCTAACCTTTTAGATATAAATGATGATGCCCTTCTAAAGAAAATGGAACAATGGACAGTCGTGATAATATCAACCGAACTGTGGATTGACTCCGCTGACAAATCACAAGGTAAACACATTGGTTTAAAGCTAAAGTTAGATGACAATTCAACACTCGACCTCTTACACTTAAAAGAGTTTTTAAACTTAAGGACAGATGAGGCATCCTTTTTAGGCCGCCAAATTAAATCAGTAATAAGCACCCATTTTGTAGAGAAAAGGACACAAGGGGAGACAGTTGTATTCTCCAAACCTTTAAGTGAAGCTAAGACACCAAACAATAGCCTTAGCGAAAAAAACAATATTAACGCTAACAAGTTTCTCTATCAGTGCCTATTACGCTGGTATCAAAAAGAATCCCCGCTAAGCCCTGAAAATGTTAGATTACATACTCCGACCTCCCTCCAGGTTAGATACTTTCTTTACTTGTTCGATGCGCCAGAAAAAAACTTAGTTGAAAAAACAGATTACCAACCCACAAGCCCACACATTCACATCTCACCGGAGCACGAAAGACACTTCCTTTTTGAAGGATTCCGAAAACCAAAAGAAGTGAAACATCAACTTTCCGAGCTAGGACGACACTTAAGCACAAAAGAATCACTGCTTTCACACTTTCTATCACGCAAAGCTAAAACCTCAGGCCCAACAGCCACCGCCATAACACTCACAGCATCGATAGCAATCGCACAAGCGAGAGAATCCGTTATTCCATCATGGGGTAAAAAAGCCATGGCTGCATGCGCCCTGCTTTTTAGCGGCGCATGGTTATACAGCAAAGCAGCGGAACTCAGGCGCATTTCCTCATCTCAGCCAAACACAAAAGAAAGCAACGAGGACACTCAAGCGATGGCGCATCACAAAAGCCCCTAGCTGGCCAGGCAGCCTAGGTGTCAAGTCTTAACATTTGACACCTAAGGATTAACCAAAGGAAAGCGGGAGGATTTGACTCCAGCCCCAGATTTTAGTGTCTAAGTTTATAGGTCACGCTGTCTTCTCCATTGACAAGGTCTCTATGAGGCAGATTAAACTTATCTTTAAACATCTTTACGTAACCTGCTGCGCTTGTTATTTTGCCGCGCGCTAAAGGTAAAAATGATACATGCGTATGGATATAGATATAACCCAGACTTACTACCCTCACCAAAGATCAACCCCAGACACTCTCATCTCGATAAAACACCCTAGCAGCGTTGCCGCACAAGCAAACAAAACGCTTAGGAGCGAAACCTAAACAGCGATTCACCAGGGCTTAATTAAATGGTGTTAGGATACACGCATTGATTTGGATCTTGAGCTTCGCAAATATAAAGCTCTTCATCATATGCTTTATACCAATTAGCATCATCAGAATCAGGATGAGCGACTTGATTTGTATACAGCAGATCAACCTCTTCTTTAGACAAGCCGCCTAGATTAAAACTGTAGACACAGATTGGACGCTGATTGTATGTATCGACATCCCACCAGGTGTCAAAAAAATAGAGCGTTCTATCGGCAGTCAATTCAGTTGGAACGTATGGAATATGCCAATTTGAATCAGCTGTGTTTAGAGTCCAGCCTTTAGTCTCTGAATAAGCCAGGTCTTTGGCCTGCGGGCAGGTTAGCGCTAAAGCGCTCTGAACAAAAACACCCGTTAATATAAAAGCAGCAAGCATAAGCTTTAATCGTGACATTTTATATAACCTCTTTTTCTTAATTATTATAGCACGGCTCTAGCCCCCGCTCCACCCACTTCTAACAATGACGCAACTTAGGAATATTTTTCAAACTGGGTTGTCGAGCTCTCAATCTTGACAAGCCAACCGCCGCACAAAGCGTGTTCAGATACCAAGGCCTGACGCCGTCATAATTCATGGCCTATAGGTCAACCCCAAGCACTCTCATTGCAACAAGATACCCAAGTAGAGTTGCGAATAAGCATACAAAAATGTTGGTGATGATGTTGATAAAACCAAGCGCATATTGCCCATCAAACATCAGACGAAAGGTATCCATCGAAAACGTAGAGAACGTGGTGAAACCGCCTAACAAACCTACTAACACGAACCCTGCCAGAGGTGCGTTATATTGCGGTATTTTATTAAGAATTAAAATCGCCAAAAAACCCATTAAAAAAGAACCGATGACGTTCACTGCTAACGTGCCGTACGGAAATTCTTTTCCTAACAAATCCACAAAACCATTGGACACTAAAAAACGAAAAATAGAGCCCAGCGCGCCGCCAAGTGCAATTGCTAAAATTTCATAGAACATACACATATCCTTATGCGTCAAGTTTTTCCAAAAACGCTAACTTCTCTTGAATTTTTTTCTCAAGACCTCTATGCGTTGGGTGATAATATTTTCTGCCTTTCATAGCTTCAGGAAAATAGTTTTCACCTGCTGCATAAGCATGAGGCTCATCGTGCGCATAGCGATACGTTTTTCCGTAACCTAGCTGTTTCATTAATTTTGTCGGTGCATTACGCAAATGAACAGGAATTTCTTGTGAACCAAAATTCTTAGCATCCTGCATTGCCTTACCGTAAGCCACATACACCGCGTTACTCTTTGCGGCAACCGCAATATAAGTGATCGCCTGAGCTATCGCCAATTCGCCCTCAGGACTTCCCAGGCGCTCTTGAACGTCCCACGCATTCAACGCCACCTCTAACGCTCGCGGATCAGCGTTACCCACCTCTTCTGAGGCCATACGGACAACACGGCGCGCGATATAGAGCGGATCACACCCACCGTCGAGCATTCGACAAAACCAATAAAGTGACGCATCGGGGTCTGACCCCCTCACTGATTTATGCAACGCTGAAATTTGATCGTAAAAAGCCTCACCGCCCTTATCAAATCGTCTCACACTTTGCTGCAACACCGCCTCTAAAACATCTTTAGTCACAACCAACTGATCGCCTGAGCTTTCAGAAAAATCACTGACAATTTCTAACAAGTTTAAAACAGTACGTGCATCACCATCAGCCGCGCTGGCTAACATTTCACGTAAAGGCTGCGGAAAATCGATATTCAAACTTCCCAAACCGCGCTCAACATCTTTCAACGTCACGTCGATTAACTGCAAAATATTTTCTTCAGTCAACGTTTTTAACACATACACCCGAGCACGAGACAACAACGCGTTATTCAATTCAAAAGAAGGATTTTCTGTGGTGGCGCCAATCAACGTGACAGTACCGTCTTCAACATACGGCAAAAAAGCATCTTGCTGGGATTTGTTAAAACGATGAACCTCATCGACAAACAACACCGTTTTTTGATTCAGAGCTTCGCGTGCCTGCTGCGCTCTAGCAATCACCGCGCGAATATCTTTAACGCCGCACAACACAGCAGAAATAGATTCAACATGCGCATTCGCATTTTTTGAAAGCAACCTGGCTAAAGTTGTTTTACCACAACCTGGTGGACCCCAAAAAATCATTGAATGCAAAACGCCTTGTTCTATAGCGTGATGAAGCGGCTTTCCGGGCGCTAACAGATGGGCTTGACCAATATACTCTTGAATGTTCGCCGGCCTCATGCGAGCTGCAAGGGGCAAATAGACGTCACTATTCATAAATCACATCCACACCATCAGGCGCGGTGAATTCAAATAAGATATTACTCAACGGCGAGTTAATCAACACATGTGAGAAACGAATTTCTGTTACGTGACCCAAACTGTCACGCATTTGCATTGCGGATATTTTATCGAACTTAAATCCAAGCACAATAACAGACATGAGAGAATCCGCATCCTTGCTCGACAACCTAAACCAGCTTTCAGCAGGATCTGCGCTGTCAACGTGCGTCACGTCAAATAACGCATCAAGCTTATCAACATTACCGCTTAACAATAACGCTGGCGCGACATCCATGCTGTGCGCTAACGAGCGCTTACTCACTTGCTCAAGCTCTGGATCAAAAATAGTGACATCATTACCCGATACAATAATTAATTGCTGAAGAGGCGAAACCTGATCCCAACGGAATTTTCCAGGTCTTGATATCATCACCTTACCGGTAGACTCTTGCAGCACCCTCCCCTTGTCTGAACTCAAAACCTGATCAAACTCACCGGTTAAGGTTTCAAACGAGCTAAGCATTTTATTTAGCTCATCAAAAGGCAAAGCAAAAGCACTGCTGCAAAGAAAATAAAAACACGCGATAGCCGATAACACTTTTTTCATTATCAATCCTTAGGTGGAGGTGGCGCTAACACTTCACGTGCACCACTTGATTGCATTGAGCTGACAACACCGGAAGCTTCCATCTGCTCTAGTAAACGAGCAGATCGGTTATAACCAATCTTCAATCGACGCTGTACATAAGAAATGGACGCACGGCGTGATTCTGTGACAATCGCAACCGCTTGGTCATAGAGCGCATCAAATTCCGCGTCAGGCTCACCGCCATTAGACTCACCTTGATTGCCCTGTAAAATTTCATCCAGGTAATTGGGTTCACCGCGTGCCTTCCAATCCGCCACAACCTGATGGACTTCATCATCTGCAACAAACGCACCGTGCACACGCACAGGCACACCGGTGCCTGGCGGCAAGTAAAGCATATCGCCGTTACCCAGCAATTGTTCAGCGCCTTGCTGATCCAAAATGGTGCGAGAATCTACTCGAGAAGATACCTGAAATGCAATACGTGTTGGCACGTTCGCCTTAATCAAGCCTGTAATCACATCAACAGAGGGACGTTGTGTTGCAAGAATTAAGTGAATGCCAGCGGCACGTGCTTTTTGGGCGATACGCGCAATCAACTCCTCCACCTTCTTACCAACAACCATCATCATGTCAGCGTACTCATCAACGAGCACAACAATAAAAGGAAGATGCTCCAAAAAGCATTCTTCTTCGCCGCCATACCACGCAGGCGCCGCAATCGGCTTCTTAGCCGCTATAGCCGCAGCCACTTTCTTATTGTACGCTGCAAGGCTTCTAACGCCCATATGCGCCATGAGGCGGTATCGTCGATCCATCTCAGCCACACACCAACGCAGTGCGTTAGCCGCTTCTTTCATATCAGTGACAACCGGTGTTAACAAATGTGGAATGCCTTCGTAAATTGATAGCTCCAACATTTTAGGGTCGATCATAATAAAGCGAACGTCTTTTGGCGTTGCTTTATAAAGAAGACTCAACAACATGGCATTCAATGAAACAGACTTACCCGAACCCGTTGTACCCGCGACCAACAAGTGTGGCATTTTAGCCAAATCCACAATAACTGAGTGACCTGCAATATCACGACCCAATGCAAGACTCAATGCAGAATGCGCTTGCTCATATTGCGGCGACTCTAACACTTCTCGCAAACGTACCGTTTCACGTTGGGCATTAGGCACCTCTAATCCAATCACCGACTTGCCAGGAATCACTTCTACAACACGCACACTGACCACCGAAAGCGATCTCGCTAAGTCTTTTCCTAAGCCGGTAACACGACTGACCTTAATGCCAGGCGCTAACGATAATTCAAAACGGGTAATCACAGGACCGGGGTAGACATTCACAACTTGCGCCGTAATACCAAAGTCACTCAAACGTGTTTCAACTTCACGCGACATGCTATCAATTGTCGCTTGAGAATAACCACCACGCTTATTCGCAGCAGGGCCTTGGTCTAACAAATCAAAGCCAGGCATACCAACAGTAGGCGCAGTTGTCATCTTAGGTTTCTTAGGCGCCATTGGTTTTTTGGTTATGGCTTTCTTAAAGGCTTCTGCGACAATGGAGGGCTCTTTTCTAGTGGCGGGCAATGGCAGTTGTCTCGCTGCTTTCTTTCTAGGTGCCGGCGTTGGTTTAACGAACGCATTCGGACGCGACAAATCTTGCGTCGTCACCGCTGGAGCACGTGTGATACGAAGAGAACGCACACGATCAAACGCGTTAATCACCATAGGATAACCCACGCGCGCTGTTTCAACTATCCAAGAAACAATTGTCGAAGCGGATTTAGCAAACGCGCGCAACAAATCACTCCAAGACATACCGGTGAATAACGTGACGCCTAATGAAAACAACGCTAGCAACATCAGCGATGCGCCGACGACGCTTAAGTAGGCAGCAAGCCCAACACCGATAACCTCACCGAATATTCCGCCTGAGGTTAGCGGAAGGAATGCGTGGACTTTTGCAAGGTGCAAACTCTCCAGCCCGGTAGAGGATAAAATGATTAAAACAAAACCCGCTAGTCGCAATAAAAACATGGGCCAATTAAAAGGCTCGCCTTCGCGAGCACGATAAAACCCCGCCCAAGCGGCAAAAGTTAACATAACGGGGAATAAATAGCCGGAAAACCCGAATGAATATAAAAAGACATCTGCAAAATATGCGCCGATTTTACCGCCTAAATTGAGAACCTCATCTGTCATACCCGTGCTAGACCAACCGGGGTCTAAGTTGCTATAGGTCACAAATGATAAAATTAAAAACAATGACACTGCAACGGTCATTATTAACACGGCTTCGCGTACGATATGTGAAATTTGTGTGCCGAATGTGGCGCTATCCCTGCTTGTCTGTTTCAAGAGCTAAAACTCCCTTCTTGTCTCTATACTTTAATGATATTATGCCTCAATACTAATTGGAACACTATAGGATAAAAAATGACAAAGCATCACAAATTGATCATTATCGGCTCAGGTCCTGCAGGCTATACCGCAGCAGTTTACGCAGCACGCGCCAATCTCCAGCCAGTGCTTATCACAGGCATACAACCCGGTGGTCAATTAATGACAACAACAGAGGTTGAAAACTGGCCAGGCGGACACGAAGCCTTACAAGGTCCAGAATTGATGAAAACGCTCCAAGAGCACGCCGAGCGCTTTGACACCGAACTTATCAACGACCACATCAAGTCAGTTGACCTCAAATCTTCACCGTTTAAGCTAACGGGTGACTCCACTGAATACACCTGCGACGCCCTCATCATTTGCACCGGCGCAACGGCAATCTATTTAGGCCTCCCTTCTGAACAAAAATTTATGGGACGCGGCGTTTCAGCTTGCGCAACCTGTGATGGTTTTTTCTATAAAAACCAAGATGTCGTGGTTG
>Ga0209425_10005112_pt1 | contig 13031 bp, 7 predicted proteins | sample COG_05_FD_184749 | JGI IMG/M metagenome (GOLD analysis project Ga0209425, IMG submission 184749) | Pelagic Microbial community sample from North Sea - COGITO 998_met_05 (SPAdes) (version 2) | ecosystem: Environmental > Aquatic > Marine > Neritic zone/Coastal water | place: Helgoland, sampling... | reverse complement strand
GGATTACGCCATGATCGGCGAGATCATCCTCTACTCGTTCGGCTACCTCGAGGCGAGGGACTGCGCCACGAAGATCGTCCAGTGCTACAAGCTGTGCTCCGAGCAGCTCTCATCCCAGGACCACTACGACTACGGCATGCGAGCGGTGATGGCTGTGCTTCGCGCCGCCGGTAATTTGAAGCGACGTTTTCCCGACGAGGACGAGCACGTGCTGATGCTCCGGTCCATCATCGACGTCAACCTGTGCAAGTTCCTCTCCCAGGACGTGCCGCTGTTCGAGGGTATCATCAGTGACTTGTTCCCCGGCGTGGTGCTGCCAAAGTCGGACTACACGTTGATGGAGAAGGCGATGCGCGAGGCGTGCGCGGAGATGAACCTCCAGGAGGATCCCTACTTTTTCCTCAAAACCACCCAGCTCTACGAGATGATCGTCGTGCGACACGGGCTGATGCTCGTCGGCGCGCCGTTCAGTGGTAAGACGATGTCGTACAGGGTGTTGGCCAGGGCGCTGTCCATCATGGCGGAGCGGGGCGAGGAGGGCCAGGTGAAGTGTGAGTACCACTGCGTCAACCCCAAGTCGATCACGATGGGTCAGCTGTACGGTCAGAACGACCCGCAGACGCAAGAGTGGACGGACGGCGTCCTCGCCAAGGTGTACAAAGGGTGCGCGTCGGACCCGAGCCCTAACCGCAAGTGGGTGATGCTCGACGGGCCTGTGGATGCCATCTGGATCGAGAACATGAACACGGTGCTGGACGATAACAAGAAACTGTGCCTGAACAGCGGCGAGATTGTCGCGATGTCGTCGGTGATGAACATGATCTTCGAGGTGAACGACCTGGCGGTGGCGTCCCCGGCCACGGTGTCCCGGTGCGGTATGGTGTACCTGGAGCCGCACCAGCTCGGCTGGCGGCCACTCTGCCTCTCCTGGCTCAACACCTTCCCGGAGACGATCAAGCAGACGTTCAAGGATAGGGTGCTGGCGCTCTTTGACTGGCTGGTGCCGGTGTCGATCCGTTTCATGAAGCGCGAGATCAAGGAGGCTGCCGAGACGACCTACGAGGGTACCAACGTCGCCGTGAACCTCATGCGCACGTTCAAGTCGTTGTTGGTGGAGCAACTCGCCGATCCCAAGGGTCTCATCGCGAGCATCAAGCGCGAGGCTGACATGCAGAAGCACGTCGACTCGTGTTTTGTCTTTTCCCTCGCGTGGTCAATCGGAGGTACCGCGAATTCCAACGAGGGCAGGCTCGCCTTTGACGAGTTTGTCCGCGTGGCGTACAAGGGCGAGCTGGACCTACCCCACGGCGATAACACCGTGTACCAAGGACCCAGCGGCGAGAAGTACAACCTCCCCGAGGATATCCCCGAGGGACACATGACCACCCAAACGCCGCCGCCGCCGGATGAGGTCAAGACGAAGGACTTGGAGGGTAACTTGGTGTCGACTCGCGCCACCATCTACGACTTCAGGTGGGACGTGTCTAAGAGCGAGTGGGTGCCGTGGGAGAACGACATCGACAAGTCCCCGATCCCACCCGAGATGGGGTTCAAGCAGATCATCGTACCAACGGTGGACACGGTTCGGTACCTCTTCCTCGCCGATCTCTCCATCCAAAACAACAACCCGATTCTCTTCTGCGGTCCCACCGGAACCGGCAAGTCGGTGTACATGCAAGGTCACCTCTTAAACATGGACAAGGAGAAGTGGGCGCCGCCCAACTTTGTCGGGTTCTCCGCCAAGACGTCGTCCAACATCACCCAGTACCTCATCGACGCCAAGATGGACAAGCGCCGCAAGGGGTACTACGGGCCGCCGATTGGAAAGAGAATCGCAATCATGGTTGACGATCTGAACATGCCGCAGAAAGAAGTGTACGGCGCTCAGCCCCCGATCGAACTGTTGAGGCAGTTCATGGACCACGGGGGTTGGTACGACCGGGAGAATAACTTTCGGAACATGCAGGACTGCCTGTTCGTGGCGGCGATGGGTCCCCCCGGCGGCGGCCGCTCGCCCATCACGCAGCGGTACCAGAGGCACTACAACATGTTGTCCATCGTCGAGTTTGACAGCAAGGCGCTCGAGCACATCTTCGGCACCATCCTCGCGTGGTTCTACAAGACCAAGGAGTTCCCGAAGGATATCGCAAAGCTCCAGAAGTCCATCATCTCGGCGACGTTGGACGTGTACAACACCTCCATCAGCAAGCTGCTTCCCACCCCCGCCAAGTCGCACTACACCTTTAACCTCCGCGACGTCAGCCGGGTGGTGGAGGGTCTCACCCTGCAAAAGGCGGAGGGCATCAAGACCGGGCTGGGCGGCATCGGCGAGCACTACCGCCTGTGGGTGCACGAGACCCTGCGCGTGTTCTACGACCGCCTGGTGGACGACGAGGACCGAAGCTGGTTCTTAGGGTACGTGAAGGAGCTCACCGAGACTCACTTTGACCAAAACTTCAACGAGCTCTTCGTGCACCTGGACGTCGACGGCGACGGCACGGTGGACGCCGAGGAGCTCAGGCACTGCATGTTCGGCGACTTCATGGGCGACGGCGAGCCCGACAGCCAGGGCGGCGACCGCCTGTACGACGAGATCACGGACATGAAAGAAGTGGTCACCCGGCTGGAGGAGTACCTGGTGGACTACAACGGCATGAGCAAGTCGCCGATGAACCTGGCCATGTTCCTCTACGCCGCCGAGCACGTCGCGCGCATCTGCCGCGTGCTCAAGCAACCCGGCGCGCACTTACTCGCGGTGGGCGTGGGCGGATCAGGGCGGCAATCGCTGTCCAGGCTGGCGGCGTTCATCATGGGCATGGAGAGTTTCCAAATTGCAATCTCAAAGTCGTACGGAATTCTGGAGTGGAAGGAGGATCTGAAGAAATTCTGCCGAGCCGCCGGCGCGGAGGGCAGGCCGTGCGTCTTCCTCTTCTCGGACTCGCAGATCAACGACGAATCGTACGTCGAGGACATCAACAACCTCCTAAACAGCGGCGAGGTTCCCAACCTCTTCCCCTACGACGAGCGAGCCGCCGTGATGGAGCAGTGCAGGGTGCGAGCGAAGAAGGCTGGTTTGCACTTGGAATCCGCCGAGGAGCTCTGGCACTATTTCATCGCCAGCTGCAAGGCTAACCTGCACATCATCCTCTGCTTCTCACCCATCGGCGAGGCGTTCAGGGAACGGCTCCGACAGTTCCCATCCCTCGTCAACTGCTGCACCATCGACTGGTTCCGCGAGTGGCCCAACGACGCCCTGGAAGCCGTCGCGGCTAAGATTTTGGCCGACGTCGACGTCCCCGCCGAGGAGCGACAAAAACTTTTGGTCATGTGCAAGAGCTTCCACAAAGGCGTCGGCGAGCTCTCCGAGGAGTACCTCGCGAAAGAAGGACGGCACAACTACGTCACCCCCACCTCCTACCTCGAACTTCTCAACATGTTCACCTCGTTGCTCGCGAAGCAGCGCGAGGCGGTGAGCGGCGCCAAGCGGCGGTACGAAGTCGGCTTGGAGAAACTGGCGTTCACCGCTGATGCCGTCCGGGAGATGCAGGATGAGCTCACCGCGTTGAAGCCCAACCTCATCAAGACGGTGGCGGAGACGGAGGAGCTCATGGAGAAGGTGCAGCGGGAGAAGGTTGAGGTTGTCGAGCCCAAGAAGGCGGCTGTTGACGAGGAAGTCGCCGAGGCGGCTAAAAAGGGAGAGGCGGCGGGTGCGGTGAAGAAGGAGTGCGAGGATTTACTCGCCGAGGCTATCCCCGCGCTCGAAGCCGCCGTCGCCGCGCTCGACACCATCACGGACAAGGACATCAAGTACGTCAACTCGTTCAAGTCACCACCCGGCATGATCAAGCTCGTGCTCGAGTCTGTCTGCGTGGCGCTGGCGGTGAAACCGGCGAAGGTTCCCGACCCGGCGGGCACCGGCAAGATGATCGAGGACTACTGGCCCCCGTCCAAGAAACTGCTCATGGACCCAACGTTCATCAACCAACTGAGGACGTACGACAAGGATAACATCGACCCGGTCATCATGGAGAAGCTCCGCACCAAGTACATCGCCGACGAGACGTACACCATCGAAAAGGCTGAAAACGCCGCAGCCGCCGCGGCTGGGCTCTGTAAGTGGGTGTTCGCCATGGACTCCTACGACAGCGTCGCCAAGATCGTCGCGCCGAAGCAGCTCGCCCTCGCCGAGGCTGAGGCTGAGTACGGCTCCATCATGGCTGCGCTCAAGGAGAAGCAGGATAACCTCGCGGATATCATGGGCAAGCTCGCGGAGATGGAGAAGCAACTCGAAGATTCCGTCAACGAGAAGAAGCGCCTCGAGGACGAGGTTGACCTGTGCACCGTGAAACTCGAGCGCGCCGAGTCTTTGATCGGCGGGTTGGGCGGCGAGGGCGAGCGCTGGAAGGAGAGCGCCGCCAAGCTCGGCGTCGCTTACGAGAACCTCACGGGAGACATGCTCATCGCCGCGGGTATGATCTCGTACCTCGGCACGTTCACCATGGCGTTCAGGGACGGAATCGCGGATTCGTGGGTGAGCATGTGCAAGGAGAGCGGGATCCCCTCCTCGCCCAAGTTTTCCCTCCAGGATGTCCTCGGTGATCCGGTGGCCATTCGCAAGTGGGGCATCGCGGGTTTACCAAACGATTCGTTCTCCATCGACAACGGAATCATGATCGCCAACGCCAGGCGCTGGCCTCTGATGATCGATCCTCAAGGTCAGGCGAACAAGTGGATCAAGAACATGGAGCGCGAGAACAACGTCCAGGTGATCAAGCTCACGGACGGCGACTACCTCCGAACGCTGGAGAACGCCATCCAGTTCGGTCTCCCCGTGCTCCTGGAGAACGTCAAGGAGGAGCTGGACCCGTCGTTGGAGCCGCTGCTGTTGAAGCAGCTGTTCAAATCCGGCGGCGTGATGTGCATCAAGCTGGGCGAGAGCATCATCGAGTTCCACGATAACTTCCGCTTCTACGTCACCACCTCGCTGCGTAACCCGCACTACCTCCCGGAGACCGCCGTGAAGGTGACGCTGCTCAACTTCATGATCACCCTGGACGGCCTGAGCGATCAGCTCCTCGGCGTCGTCGTCGCCGAGGAACGACCCGACCTGGAGGCGCAACGACAAAAGCTGGTGGTGGAGTCCGCCGACAACAAGAAGCGCCTCAAGGACATCGAGGACCGCATCCTCCACACCCTCTCCTCCTCCGAGGGGAACATCCTGGACGACACCGCCGGTATCGAGACCCTCAAGGAGGCTAAGATTGTCTCCGACGAGATCACCGAGAAGCAGGTGGTGGCCGAGGCGACCCAGATTGAGATTGACGCCGCGCGCGAGGGGTACAAACCGTGCGGCGCGTACAACTCGGTGTTGTTCTTCACCATCCGCGACCTCGCGAACATCGACCCGATGTACCAGTACTCGCTGTCCTGGTTCATCGGCCTGTTCGTGCGGTCCATCCACGCGTCCGCGGAGGAGGATGAAGACGACGAGCCGGTTGAGGAGCAAGTGGACGAGACCAAGGAGGTTGACCTGGGCGAACGCCTGAAGATCATCGCCAACCACTTCACGTACTCGCTGTACCAAAACGTGTGCCGATCGCTGTTCGAAAAAGACAAGCTGCTCTTCTCGTTCTTGCTCTGCACCAGGATCATGACCAGCGAAGGGCGGTTGCCGATGGAGGAGTTCAACTTTTTCCTCACCGGCGGCGTGGGCACCGACGCCAAGTCCGTGCCCCAGCCCAAGGATGAGGAGTGGATCAGCGCCAAGATGTGGGGCGAGGTGACGAGACTGGCCAACACCTGCGACGTATTCGCCAACCTTCCGGATGACATCGCGCAGGACGTGTCGGCGTGGCGGGCCATCTACGACGCCACCCAGCCGCAGGAGGCGACGTACCCGGGCGACTACGGGACCCAGCCGACGGCGTTCCAGAAACTTCTGGTGATGCGATGTCTGCGTCCGGACAAGGTGACCCCCGCGGTTAACGATTTCGTGGACACCACGCAGGGACGAAGGTTCATCGAACCGCCCCCGTTTGACCTGCAGGGTTCGTACAACGAATCCAACGCGACGACGCCGCTGCTGTTCATCCTGTCCGCGGGCTCGGATCCGACCGCCGCGCTTCTCAAGTTCGCCGACGAGGCTGGCAAGGGATCCGACATCGGCGTCATCTCCATGGGCCAAGGCCAAGGTCCCAAAGCCGCGGTGCTCATCGAAGAAGGGCGGGAGACGGGTAAGTGGGTGCTGCTCCAGAACTGCCACCTGGCGCCCTCGTGGATGCCCTCGCTGGAGAAGATCTGCGAGGGGATCAACGGCGAGAACACGGACGAGCAGTTCAGGCTCTGGCTCACGTCAGCGCCGTCGCCCGCGTTTCCGGTGTCCATCCTCCAAAACGGAGTCAAGATGACGAACGAACCCCCGCGGGGTCTACGGGCTAACATGCGCCGTTCTTTCCAGCTGGAACCGATCGCGGATGAGGAGTTCTTCGAGGGGTGCAACAAACCGGAGGTTTTCAAGAAGCTCTGCTTCGGCCTCGCGTTCTGCCACGGGTTTGTACAGGAGCGCAGGGCGTTCGGGCCCATCGGCTGGAACATCCCGTACGGATTCGACGACGGTGATTTGAAAATTTCCGTAAGGCAGCTCCAGATGTACGTCAACGAGAACGAGGCGACGCCGTTCGAGGCGCTCAAGTACGCCACCGGCGAGTGCAACTACGGAGGAAGGGTGACGGATGACAAGGACAGGCGCTTGCTCAACACCCTGCTGCGCAAGGTGTACCAACCCGCCGCGCTCAAGAAGGGGTTCCGGCTCTCCGAGAGTGGCACCTACGTCATCCCGGAGGAGGGCTCGCACGAGTCCTACCTGGATTACATCGCGTCGCTTCCCATCCTGCCGTTACCCGAGGCGTTCGGGCTTCACGCGAACGCGGACATCACGAAAGACCTCGGGCAGACCGCGCTCATGACCTCGACGCTCATAAAGGCTGGCGCCGCCGGCGCGGGTGGCGGCGGCGGCGCCCAAGAGGAGCTGGTGGCGAAAATCACGAAGGACATCATCGACAGGCTGCCGCCCAACTTTGACATCGAGGCTGTGCAGCGCAAGTTCCCGGTGCGGTACGAGGAGAGCATGAACACGGTGCTCGCGCAGGAGATGCTGCGCTACAACCGGCTCCTCTCCATCATCCGCGAAAGCCTCTTACAGCTGCAGAAGGCCATCGCGGGTCTCTCCGTGATGTCCGCCGAGCTTGAAAAAGTTTTCAACGCGTTCGCCATCGGCCAGGTGCCGGCGATGTGGATGGGCAAATCCTTCCCGTCGCTCAAGCCCCTCGGCTCGTACATCGAGGACCTACTGGACAGGCTCAACCTCTTCGACGACTGGTACAAGAACGGCCAACCGTCCATCTTTTGGATCTCAGGCTTCTTCTTCACGCCGTCGTTTACAACCGCCGCTCTGCAAAATTTCGCCCGCGGGAACAACTACGCCATCGACACCGTCGGCTTTGAGATGGAGATGATGGAGATGGACCCTGGTTTGTACACCACCCCGCCCGATACCGGCATTTACGTCCACGGGTTGTTCATGGAGGGATGCGCGTGGGACAAGGACAAGAAGATGCTGTGCGAGAGCAGACCGAAAGTGTTGTACGATCCCGGTCCGTGCGTGTTTCTCAAGCCGGTGTTACTCACCGACATCAAGGAATACCCGCACTACTCCTGCCCGGTGTACAGGACGGCGGAGAGGCGGGGTGTGCTGGCGACGACGGGGCACTCCACGAACTTCCTCATGATGATGAAGATGCCGACGGACGTGGACCCGGATCACTGGGCGATGCGAGGCGTCGCCATGCTGTGCAGCCTCAAGGATTAAGGGGTCGATCGGCTGTGCAATTTTTAGCAAGTTTAGCAAAGGTTCGCAACCTGCTGTTAGTGCTACTTTACACTTGTGAATACTACCGTAGCTATGAACAACACGTCTCACTTCTTCTTCTTGCCCTCCTTCTTGGTCTTCTTACCCTTCACCGACGGCTCTTCGGGGAAATCCTGTTTGTCCCACTCGGCTCGGACCAAGTTGGCCTTCGCCTTGAGCTCCGCTCTCCACTTCCATTTGTTCTCCATCCACGGCACGAGCTTGCCGTTGACCCAGTTGAAGAGGATGCACATGCCGACGAGAAGGGCGAGCGACTTCTTATCGATCTTACTCCAGTCGATGGCCATGTTTATCGATGTCGTCGATGATGCCGGTGCGGTCGGGCAGGGGCGCGCGTCACGCAATGCCAAAACTCCGGAACCCTGTGCCGACTCCTCGCCGAGCCGGGAGACCGAAGTCGTCAAAATGGCTGTGCGTGCAGTAACCTGAACTGGGCCCACGCTGGGATTTTACGAGTTCTTATTCCTGCCGTTCGCGATCGGCTGACATCGTCATCAAGACGAGCGCCCGTGCTACGTGAGACGAGTCAGTGGAGTTCGATCGGGGCGCGTCGATCTCATCTGCACTCGGTCAGGATGAGCGCGTGCGTCGCGCTCGGAAGGTGCGTCTCATTCCGTCCACCCCGTCGCTCCCGCCCGCCCTAAAGCCACCTCATCTATTTTTCGCGCGAACCCGGGCGACCTTTCTAAAAGCGAAGGGAACCCTCGCTCCTCGTCGACCTTCGTCTCGCCCCGACTCACCGAACGTTCCCTTTTCCCCCGATGCGCAGGATACCGGCGGTGCATACACGCGGCGGCAACACGACTGCGTCGCGTCGATGCGTCTCCGGTGCTTACGTACGGTGGCGAGGCAGCCATCGGGCGTGGCGCCGCGCCCCTTCGTCCTTGCGATCGTCCTCTCGGGCGCGCGGTGGGTCGGACGCGCCGGGGGAGACGCGGCGGTTCACCCACGGATCGATCGACGACGATGACGAGCACATGGACGGCATGGACGACGACCCGTCGCGCGAGTTGGAGGACGAGGACGATGACGACGAATCAGACGACCGCGAGGCGTTCAAGAGGGAGCAGGATCTTCAATACTCAATGACTGCCATTCGGCAAAAGCCCCTCAGCATCCGCGCCTCGCCCGCGGTGAACAGGGAGGAAACTTTGGAACGGTGGGATCCCGACGCCGACAATACATCGGGGTCATCCAACGACGACGGTGGGTTCCAGATGAACAGACGAAGGCGACTGAGCGGTCGAGCGGGGAGGGATCCCGCTTTTCTCCCCGCGCGAGACGGAACATCATCGGGAAAATCATCACTGCTCCGACCGGTGTTCGGCAAAGAAGAGTTCGACGAGGTCATCGCGCTCGCCATCCCGGCACTCGGGTCACTCCTCGCGGATCCCTTGATGTCCCTGGTGGATACCGCGGTGGTGGGCAGGTACAGCAGCACGTCGCTCGCGGCGCTCGGACCGTCCACGGCTGTTTTTCAAATTGTCTTTCAGGTGCGTTCATCTTTTATTTTCATACTGTATGGGCAATTAGAATGACTGACGTCGTGTTTTGTGTACAGCTCTTTTCGTTTCTCAGCATCACGACCACCGGGATGGTGGCGCGGGCGTGCGCCGGCGGGGACAACTCCACCGTGCGCCGTGCACTGGCGAACAGCACCATTTTGGCGGTGACGTTCGGCGGTTTAACATGCCTGGGACTGAACCTCTTCGCGCCGGCTGTGCTCGGCGCCATGGGATGGTGCGTATCTTTTTATTTCCATATCGGCAATTAGACTGACGACGTGTTTTGTAACCTACAGTTCACCGGACCTCGTCGCCGCGGCTACGCCGTACCTGCGCATCAGGGCGATGGCCATACCCGCGGTGCTGTTCTGCACGTCCGCGCAAGGCGGGTGCCTCGGGTTACAGGATGCCAAGACGCCTCTGTTGATCTTCACGCTCGCGGGCGTAGTTAACGTCTTCGGTGATTTTTACGCAGTAGGTACGATGGGTCTGCGGGGCGCGGCGTGGGCGACGCTGGCGGCGCAGTACGTCAGCGCGGGCGCGTTCTTCGTCGTGTTGACCAAACGGCGGATGCTGCCGCTGAAGTTGGGACACTGGCGTCTGCCTTCGCGCGAGGAGATGCGGAACATATGCTCGATATCCGGCATGCTCCTGCTCGGGTCGCTCTGCCGCATGGGGGTGTACACGATGATGACGATGACGGCGCTGAAGATCGGTTCACTGACGATGGCGGCGCACCAGGTGGCGCTGCAGATCTTCTGGACGTTGACCTACTTCGTGGACCCGCTGTTCGTCGCGGCGACGTCGTTCATCGCGCGGGATCACGGGCGACGACCGGATCGCGTGCGGCGGATGGCGTCTCTGTTGTTGCGGCTCTCCGTCGGCGTCGGCGCGTTCATCGCCGTGGCGTGCTACCTCATACCGGTGTTCGGCGCGCGGGTGTTCACGACGGACCCGGACCTCGCGTCCATGATCAGGTCCATCGCGCCGTTGATGGGCACGTCTCAGCTCATCAGCGCGGTGGTGCTGGTCACGGAAGGGATCTTGATCGGCTGCGGGGATTTGCGGTATTTGCTCAAGGTGCACTGCTTCAACTTTGTGGCGCTCGGGGGATTGCTGTGGTGGGTACGGCACGCGGGGCTGGGCCTGCACGGGATATGGATCGCGGTGTTTGCGAACCAGCTGTTACGTCTGAGTCAGCACGCGGCGCACGTGTGGCGGGGCGGGGGGCCCGACCTTCTGGGTCGATCCGAGGCGAAGACGGCTACGATGGGCGGCGGCGGCGACGGCATCTGATGGGGTCGCGGACTACTTCGATTCCATCTTTCTTTTTCAAATATTTCTTAAGGGTCACGGGTGGGGAGCGTCCGTCGCCTCCCCGCCCAAAGCGCTCGGTTGTAACGACTTTTAGTTTCAAACGAAGTCCGGTAATAACTCCTGATCTACAACGCTCCTAACCTACAACGGCAGCTGTTGCACCACGGCGAACGCGAACGTGGCGGCGAGTAACGTCGCCGTCGCCAGCGCCGCGAGCTTGTGATGCGGGTCCACACCCGCCGCGTATTCACCCAAACCCCACAGTAACCCCCGTTTGCCGTCCTCCGAGGTTGACTCTGAGCCCGGCAGCGATGGCCCGCCGTCGCCCCGTGCGCGGTGCCTCGCCGTCGCCTCGCCGCTACCCACCGTCTCCCCGTCCTCACCCATCGCCGTCCACGTCACCTTCGACCCTTCCTCGAACGCCTCCCGTAGCACCTCCCCCGTGCTCCCACCCCGCACCCTCATGTAATGCGCCAGCGGCATGACCAGCGTTCCGCGGCCGTCGGCGAACTCCAGCCTGACGTTCGCCATGACGTCGCCCCAGTCCCGTTCCGCATCTTCCCACCACGGGCGTTTAGACCCTCCGCCCGCACCAGGGCGTCGCTCCCATCGAGCGCGTCGCGTCGTGAGCTCCTCGAACGCCTGACGCACCTCGACGAACAAGGCTTGGTCGCCGCCCTTGTCGGGGTGGTGGATCAGCGCGAGTGCCTTGAACGCGGCGCGAACGTCCGCGTCGCTCGCGCCGAACGCCACGCCGAGCACCTTCCACGGGCCGAACGGCTCCACGGGCGTGGTCTCGGGGTCATCGGCGGTGGCGCACGTCGCCGCGGTGAGCGCCAGGAGGAGCGCCAGCAGGAGCGCACGTCGCGTCATCTCCTCTGCGTTCACTGTCGAACGCGTGCCTCGACAAAATCGCCTGTCGGCACCTCCGAGCTTTTGGTCAACGTTTTGAGTTTTGAACGCGTCACTCCCTCCTCGCGCGCGTCATGAGCGACGAGGAGGAGTCGGACGCGCTCGGGACGGTGGATGAGCGGGAGTACGATGTCCTCTCCGCCGTGGGACTGGATCGGCTCCGCGCCAAGCTCGGTACGCGCGCCCCTCTCTCCATCACCCGCGACAGATTTTCGAACTCGCTCGCGCCAGCCCAGCCGCGCCCTGCCAACATCTCTCCCCCACTGACACCCAACGACCCCGACGCGCGCGTATCGCAGATGCCCGAGACCACGACGAGCGAATGGCCGGTTTGCGCTGGCTGAGAACGGCGCTGGATCCACCCCCGCCGCCTGCGCGGGAGGATCCCCTTCCGCCACCGCCCGACGGCGATGGGGCGCCCGGGGTTGACCCGCCCGAGAATGACGGGAGGGTGAACGACGAGGAAGCGACGGAGGACCCCCCGGGCCCGTCCGGCCGTGTCCTCGACCACGCCACCGTCGTCCGCCTCTTCCACGGATGCTCCGCGTCGCTCGCGAACGCCCTATCGGATCCCCACCCGGGCGTACACGCCGAGGCGTGCCTCGCCGTGGCGTCCATGTGTAACAAATGCACCGGCGAATCGATGCGATCGTTTTCGCCTTGGGTCGCCAAACGCGCGTGGCCCGTGCTCGTATCGCAGCTCTCGGGGCCGAGGCTGGTATCGGACAGGGCGCACATGTGCATGGTGTCGTGCCTCCGCGCGTGCAGGGACCCGAGCATCGTATCGCTCGTCGCCGATACCATGGATCGAATTAACAATCCGTTGGCGAGGCAGCGGCTTCTGGACAAAGTGTCGCGGGTGCTCGGCGATTGGCCCAGCGGGTCGCTGTTAAACGCGTGTAAACCCCACTGCGAGCGCGCCATCGACGCGGGGCTTAAGCACGGCGGCTTACCGGACGACGGGGCACCGACGGCGGTCACGCGGCTCGGGGAACCGCGTCGACGGGTCGAGATGTTTGGCGGTGAGTTTCTTTCAATCATCGCGTATGGTCAATTGGTATGACGTTGTTTTTTGTGTACAGGCATTTACGGCGACGGCGGCGGCGGCGTCATCGAGACGGACGTCGCGGGCGCCGATTCACATCCGTCCAACGTGGCGGTTCGGGTCGCCGCGAAAGCCGCCTTTGACGTGTTCGAAGCGGTGTGGCCGAAGCACGCGGTGACGTGGGTGGAGGAAGGGATGGAGCCGAGGTGGCGTCGGTTGGTCACGCACGGTAAGTACTTTTTTTGTTCTCTAACTGTTTGCCCATATGAACTTTGTGTTTAACAGGATCTTTGGAAACGCCCGAGGAGAGTGGCGCTTACGCCCG
>Ga0209425_10005107_pt1 | contig 13037 bp, 13 predicted proteins | sample COG_05_FD_184749 | JGI IMG/M metagenome (GOLD analysis project Ga0209425, IMG submission 184749) | Pelagic Microbial community sample from North Sea - COGITO 998_met_05 (SPAdes) (version 2) | ecosystem: Environmental > Aquatic > Marine > Neritic zone/Coastal water | place: Helgoland, sampling... | reverse complement strand
ATTTCCAGCTTCGACATTTGGAACTAATAAGATGTCTGCCTTACCAGCAACTGCATTTTTAATTCCTTTAATTTCTGCCGCATTTCCAGAAACAGAATTATCAAAAGCCATTGGACCAAATACATCTGCATCTATGCCTTCATTTTTAGCACGTTCAGTCAATTCTTTAGCATCAATAGAGCTAGGAACACTTTCCAAAACTTCCTCTGTTGCTGAAAGTACAGAGACCTTTGGCTTATCAATTCCAATTCTTTTTGCAAAATCTACAGAATTTTTAAGGATATGCATTTTTGTTTCTAATTTAGGTAAAACATTTAAAGCTCCATCAGTGATGATAAATGGTTTATCATTTTTTTTTAATGTCATGTGCCAGATATGGCTTAATCTCTTTTTACCTATTAAATTTAAATCTCTTTTCAAAACAGCCTTCATCAGAATGTCTGTATGGATGTGACCTTTTACGATAATTTTTACTTTACCTTCACTAGCTATTTTTGCTGCTATTGGCGCTGTATTATTTTCTACTGGTTCATCAATAATTTCATAATTTGAAATATCCCATTTAATGTCGCTTGCTAATTGGTCTATAACTTTTTTATCTCCAATAAAAATTGGGTTTATCAAACCTTCATCGACAGCTTGTTTTGTAGATTCTATAGAAACAGCTTTACCAGCATTTACGATTACAACTTTAACCGGACCTTTTGTCTTTGCCAGTTGCAGCAATTGTTCTGGACAAACTATTTCTTTATTTGAAAGCATTTAATTCATTTATTTCTTTTAAAATTTTAGAAGGTATAGATATATCTTTATATAAATTCTTTCTATAAGTTTTATTTTTTCTTTCACCAGGATACAAAATTGATTTAAATCCTTCAGCTTTTGGAAGTTTTTTTACTCTTGAAATGTTTATTTTCATTTCTTTTAGAAATCTTTTGCCTATGAAAATCTTTGGGTTAATAGTGATAAACAAATGTCCTATATTTTGTGGTCCTGAAAAGTCGTCAAATGGATCTTTAGTTTTCCCACTATGACTTGATCCAGTTAAAACACCGCTCAAAATATCAACCATCCAAGCTATACCAGACCCTTTAAAAGTTGAAATAGGAAGCTGCGTTCCTTTTAAGGCTTTATTAGGATCAGTAGTTAATTTTCCATTTTTATCGAGTGCAACGCCATAAGGTATTTTTAAACCAAGCTTACTAGCTCTTCTTATTTTACCCCTGTTGATCATTGAAGTAGACGCGTCTAATATAAAAGGTGCTTTACCCGTTGGAACTCCAAAACAAATCGGGTTTGTTCCGAATAAAGATTTCTTTGCTCCATGAGGCGCTATAGCAGCAGGTGCATTTGTAAAACAAAAAACCATAAGATTATTTTTAACAGCTTGTTCTGCATAAAAACTTGAAAGTCCATAATGACCACTTTTTTTTACAGCAACTAGACCAATTCCAGTTTTTTTTGCGTTTATTATAGCTTGTTTAATCCCAATATCTGCTGCAACAAATCCTATACTATTATCACCATCAACAAATGAAACAGAATTGCTTAGCTTTTTTATTTTAATTTTTGGCTTGGCATTTATTAATTTTTTTTTAATTCTATCACAATACATTTTTAATCTAGCTAAACCATGTGAAGAGGCCTCTAATAGCTCAGCTTTTATTAAATAATCTGTAACTATCTTTGAATGATTTTTGGAAAGTTGGTGTTTTTGAAATATTTGATTTAATAATAATTTTAATTTTTTTTGTTTCACTTGATGATTTTATTCCCTTTTTCTTCCCAATAATCAATTCTTTGTTTTTGATTTTCAACTAATTTTTTACACATAAGACCATATTGGTTAGTTAAGGTAGTAAAATCTTTCTTAGCAATAACAGTAAATTTTTCTATTTGTTTTTTTGTATTAACGCCCATCATTTTTGAAGTAAAACCTAGAACTTCACCTAGATCATGATTAAATTTTAAAGTTACGTCAGCACTTTTTTCAAGACCTTCAATAATTGTTTTTTCTCTACCTGCTTTTTTAAAGCTTTCAGCTGCAATTTTATAAAAACTATAACAATTGACATAATCTTTTTGTATATTTTCAAGAACATATTTAGCCACTTTTTCTTCTTTAGTTTTTTCTACGGCAACTAAATTAAAAGGGCAAAACAAAAATATTATTAAAAGAATTTTTTTCATTAGCTTTCTAATTTAAATTTAATAATTTTTTCACAGTTTGACAATATGCTTATGCCTTCTGTATTATTTAAAACACTTTTTAATTTTACTGTTTTATCAAAAGTATCAAATATCATCTGAGTGTAAAAAGCTGGATATCCCGAAATTTCAGATATTATTTCTCCGTTTTCTTTTGTAATTCCTTTTGTAGATGTGTTTTCTTTTTCTATACGTAAATCATTCATTCTTAGCTTATCGTAAGTATCATCTGAGTAAATAAACTCTCTTGTCATTACACCTTTTTTTAAATCAAGTTTATACTCATTTTTTTCAAATTCATAATCTTTGCTTGAGCAATTTTTAAAAACTAAAATATCAGAAAATACTGAAGAAAAAAAAAATTGAAAAAGAATTATTAATAAAATTTGTTTCATAACTTATGCTAATAAATGAGCAATTAAAAGAACAGTGCCAGTAACTCTAAAACCGTGCTTTAAGATAAAAAATATTTTAATTTTTTGTTCATCTTTTTGCTCTTTGTATATTTTTTCTATTCTCCAACTAGCAAACGAAGCCATATATGAATAAATTGAGTATGCTAAATATCCAGTCATTTTCTGTTACCTTTATATCTTTTCATAGAGGAATGAGCCAATATTAAATTAGGATCTAAAAAAGTTTTTGATTTTTTTATTTTAAGGAAAGACTTAAAAGCAAAAATTGCAATTGGAAGCTCTGTGCAGCCGAGTATAATTTTATTGCATTTCATTTTCATTAATGAATTCACAGCAGGATGAATAGCTTTCTCAGCTTCTTTTATTTTTCCCATTTTAACAAATTTAATAGCTTTATTAACATTATTTGTTTGTAAAGATTTACTTGGGTTAATTAGTTTAAAATTTTTATCAAAAAATTTATTATAAACCCCGGTCTTTAATGTCCCTTCAGTTGCCAATAGACCTATTTTAGAATTTTTTTTACAAACTTTTAAAGAGTGAGAATAAACTTCTTTTGGCATACTTATAATAGGAATTTTAGTTTTCTTTTGTAAATCGTCAAACCAATAATGAGCAGTATTGCAGGGAATAACTATAAATTTACATTTATTTTTTTCTAAAAATTTACATCCTGTTAAAAGACTTTTGAGGACTTTATTGTATTTGTGAAGATTTTCAGGTCTGCCAGGAATGTCGGATTTATTATATAATACGAATAAAGGATACTGTTGATCAGTTTTACCTTTATTTAATTTTGCAAGTTTATTACAGAAATCAAGACCAGCTTGAGTTCCCATACCACCTAAAATTCCAATCATCCTTTTCCACGCCAAGGAATAGTTTTGTCAATTATTTTTCTAATTGTGATATCGAATATTAGACCAAGCATACCCATTATAAATATCGTAATCCAAATGACCTCGTATTGAAAATACTTTTTAGCCACATTCTCTACAAATCCAACACCTGTAGTTCCTGCTAAAAATTCTGCTGCCACTAATGTTCCCCAACACATTCCTGTAGCCACTCTTATTCCAGTAAGTATTTCAGGCAGTGAATTTGGAAAAATAACATGTCTTAAAATTTGCCATTTAGAAGCACCAAGTGAGTGTGCAGCGTGAATTTTTGATAATTGAGTTCCTGATGCCCCAGCTCTTGCGGAGATAATCATAATAGATAGTGATACCATAAATAATAGAAAAACTTTTCCAAGATTATCAATTCCTAAAACAGAAATTACTAATGGAGCCCAAGCTAAAGGAGGTACCGGTCTATATAATTCTATTAAGGGATCAAAAAATCCTTTAGCAAATCTATTAAGTCCCATAAAAAGTCCCAGTGGTACACCGATTATAATACCAGCAACTAAACCAAGAAATACTCTCAAGAAAGAGTCCCATATATGTCCAGTTGGAATAGGAATTTTAAATAATTCGAAATTACCTGTTACGATATTTAAAACGTTACTTTTTAAATTAGATTTTATTTCTCCTTGCTCATTGTGAACAGGATATTCGCCAGGCAATATATCAGCAAACCAATTTGGAAGAATAAATCCAATAATTTTACTAACATCCATCATCTCATACCAAATCAGAGGAATTTGTTTGAAGCCTACGCTTGGTTTAAGCATTAATGCAAATTTATTAAATGTATCTGAAGGTTTAGGTAGCCATCTTCCCGAGCCTTGTTCTGTACAACTTGGACCACTGGACATAATAGTTCCAGACGGAAAAAAAATAATATCGATCCACTTTAAACTTCCTTGTTCTTTTTTTTGAATTTTATCAAAATCTGTAATTGAAGACTGCATTTCATCTAACGTATTTGGTGGAAATATGCTGGCATATTCTATTCTTCTTGCAATTTTAAGAATATCTTTTGCAAAAGAAGACGTAACTTCTTCTGAATTATTTAATTTAGATCTAAAATCTTTAATTTCTGTATTTATTTTTTCAAGCGCAGAAGTATATTGTAAGTTATGGTTTCTAAGTTCAAAAAATTCATCACTAATTAAATTTAATTCTTCTGCAGCTGTTTGAAATTTTAAACCTTTTTTGGTTTTTGGAACTGAGGGAATTTCCACAGAGTTATCTAGCGAAGTGCTAGATGAACTCCAACCACCTTCCTTTTTTGCCAACTCAATCCTTTTTTGCTCATCTTCAGTGCTTTCAAAGGGATAGTCTGTTTTACTAAAATCATTTGTTAAATCTTTGATTCTATTTGTTATTGAATTAATTTCCTCTTTAGTTTTATTTTCTAAAAGTTTGTTACTGGTCAGTAATGGAATGGTATTTTTTGTCTGCTCTACGAAGTTTAATAGTTTATCTTTATTTAAATTATTTACTTCGTTTGATTTATTAATCAATAGAACTATATTATTTAAGTTCTTTGTTTCATTCTCTATTACAGACGTACTCTTCAGTTGTCTTTCTTCAATTGGAAAAAGATATTTAAGTGATAACAATGACTCGTTTACTTTCCCAACTTGACATAGTTCATTTGCTGACTTTGGAAAAAATGATTTTGCTATATCCCAAGAGTAATAAAGCCAAATTAACAATAAAAAACTACTACCAACAATTACCCAATGAATTCCACCTTCTGCTCTTTCAGGATTGCCAAAAACGGCATCTACTTTTTCTTTTTTAATCAGCTTTCTTCCATATAAAATACACCCCACAATAGCGAAGAAAAATATAAATGTTAGAAAGCCTGTTATCATAAAATCTCTTTGCCCATAATTTCCTCTTCCATGTCCCAAATCATAGACAGTATTTCCTCTCGCTTAGAAACAAATTCTTTGTCATTTTTGATTTCCCTTAAATCTTTTGTAAGACCCATAGATGCAAAAGGGAGTTTATATTCTTTATAAATTCTTCCCGGTCTTGGCGCCATTACATAAACTTTTTCTCCAAGTAGCAATGCCTCCTCAACGGAATGAGTTATAAGTATTATAGTTTTTCCAGTTTCTTTCCAAATTTTAAGAACCAAGGATTGCATTTTTTCTCTTGTTAAGGCATCGAGTGCCCCTAAAGGTTCATCCATTAAAATTAAATCTGGATCATTAATTAAACATCTTGCTAAAGCTACTCGTTGTTGCATACCTCCTGATAATTGATAAGTTGGAGTGCTGCCAAAACCTTTTAGCCCTACAATATTAAGCCATTCGTCAACTTTTTTTTGAGTTTTAACAGGATCTTCATCTTTCATTCTCAAGCCAAAGTTCACATTCTCTGCAACAGTTAGCCATTCAAACAAGGCTCCTTGTTGAAACACCATTCCTCTATCAACACCCGGACCATTAATTTCATTTTCTCCAAGCTTAATAGTGCCCGAGGTTGGTCTAATGAAACCCGCAGTTATATTTAATAGAGTTGTTTTTCCACATCCTGAAGGCCCTAGAACCGTAAGTAGTTCTCCTTCTTTGACAGTAAAATTTAAATCTTTTAAAGCATGAACAGTTTCACCTTTTGGTGTTTTAAAAACCATGTTTAAGTTGTGTGAAATTAAGTTGCTCATAGAAATATATTAAAACTCGTAAGAAAAAATAGGCACCAATTAATATAATTGGCGCCTATTAATTTTGTTTAAGAAACTACGGTAAAAACTTAGTTGTTACAGTTCCTCTAGGTGTGTCTAAACCTTTCAAAAATTTAGCAAGGTTTCCACTCTTCATAGATTTTTTAGTTTCTTTTGGAGTTAAAAATTTAAAGCCACTTAATGTATCTTTCATATCAGCAACTTTCATCTCTGACTCTTTAGCCATAGCATTTAAATCACTATTACCAGCTCTGTATCTGTCGTTAGCTTCGTGACTTAATTCAACAAAAGACTTAACCATACCTGGGTTTTCTTTCATGAATTTATTAGTAACAGAAACGATATCTATACCCATGATACCACCAGCTTTAGCTTCATCTACTGTTAAAAGTCTTGTTCCAACTGCAGTAGCTGATTTAATAGAATTACCTCCAAATAAACATGCCATTACAACATCACCACTTACTAATGCAGCTGCACCTTCTTCTGGATCCATTGCGATAATATTCATTTTTTTTCTATCAGCACCAACTATTTTCATACTTTCAGTAAACACATACTCAGCCATAGTTCCTAAAGGAACTGCAACTTTTTTACCTTCTAACTCTGAAGCATTAGCTTTTGTAATACCTGATTTATTTGATGTAACACATGTTGTTCCACCCATACCGTACTCCATTGCAACATCGACTAGTTTAATAGGCGCTTTTGCTTTTACAGCATTAATGTAAGGCATTAATCCTTGTGAGTAAGAGATATCAATATCTCCTGCTAACATGGCATCAGTCATTGCTACACCATTAGTGAAATTAGTCCACTTAACTGGCACACCAAGTGCTTTTGAATACGCTTTTTTATTCATGTCCTCAAGATTTGGAGAAGGCCACTCCAAAAAGTACGCAACTCTAACTTCTTTTGCTGCAGCATTTGCAACAGAAGCATTTAGAGAAAACGCAAATAAAATCCCGAAAACTGTGCTTATTATTTTTTTCATATGTCTCCTATTTGTTAATTGTTAGGATTTAAAATGAACTTTGGAGTGAAGTAAACAGTTAATGTGGGTAGTCAATATCCTTAAAGATCAACAATTGCTGTTATAAGCTAGCATTTTGGGTTCAATTTATGGTTGTATACAATATTTCTTGATTAAATTTTGCAATTGTCTACTAATTTAAATTAGTTATGAGCTCATCAAATAGAACAAATATACCTAATTCTTTAAACGAGCACTGGATGCCGTTTACAGATAATAAAAGTTACAAAAAAAATCCAAGGCTAATTATAGATGCTAAAGGTGTTTACGTAACTAATCATGAAGGTAAAAAAATGATTGATGGAAGTTCAGGATTGTTTTGCAACCCATTAGGTCACGGTAGGAAAGAAATTACAGAAGCTGTCTCTAAACAACTTGAGAAGCTAGATTATTGTCAGCCTTTCAATCAAGGTTTTGGTGGCTCATTTGAACTTGCTTCTAGAATAGCTAAAAAAACTCCTGGTGATTTAAATAAAATTTTTTACACTATTTGTGGTTCTACAGCTGTAGAAACCGCAATCAAAATAGCAATCGCTTACCACAGAGCCAAAGGACAAGCTCATAGATTTAGATTTGTTGGGCGTGAAAGAGGCTATCACGGAATGAATATAGGAGCGACCACAGTAGGCGGGATGATTAACAACGTTAAAACATTTGCTAGTGTTTTGATGCCAGGCGTTCAACATATGAGACATACCCATTTACCAGAACATAAGTTTGTAAAAGGTCAACCAGAAACAGGTGTAGAAATGGCAGAAGATTTAGAAAGAATAGCAATAAACTTTGGCGGTGAAAATATTGCAGCCTGCATAGTTGAGCCGATAGCAGGTTCGACAGGTACATTAGTTCCTCCAAAAGGATATTTAAAACGAATAAGAGAAATTTGCGATAAACATGGCATACTTTTAATTTTTGATGAAGTTATTACAGGGTGGGGTAGAACAGGATCGGCTTTTGGAGCTCAAGAGTTTGGAGTTACTCCAGATATAATAACAATGGCAAAAGCAACAACTAATGGCGTAATACCAATGGGTGTTGTTGCTGTTAGAGATGAGATTTATGACGCTGTAACAGACTCATCTTCCGCACCAGAGGGTGCACCTGAATTATTTCATGGTTACACTTATTCAGGTATACCAGCCGCAGTAGCGGCAGCTTTAGCTGTGCAAGATATATTTGATAAAGAAGATATTTTCAAAAGAGCTAAAGATATGTCACCATACTTTCAAGATGGCTTGCACTCATTAAAAGATTTAGATGTAGTAACAAGCATTAGAGGATATGGAATGATGGGTGGTATTGATATTAAAATGAAAGATAAACCTGGAAAAGCTGGTTTTCAAACTTTCAAACATTGTTATGATGCTGGCGTTAACTTTAAATCCACAGGTGATACTTTAATTATTGCTCCACAATTTATATGTGAAAAAAAACATATAGATGAAATTATAGAAAAATTAAGAACAGGTATTTCTAATTACGCAAAGTCCTAAATGATTGTTGGGGTTCCAAAAGAAATTAAACTTCAAGAGCATAGAATTGGTTTAACACCTGAAAGTGTAAAAGCTTTAACAGACAAACAACACGATGTTTTGGTAGAGGATAATGGTGGGTTTGAAGCTGGTTTTACCAACGAAGATTATCTTTCAGCTGGAGCCAAAATTATCAAAACACCTGAAGAAATTTTTAAAAAAGCAGAGCTAATTGTAAAAGTAAAAGAACCTCAAATGAATGAGGTTAAAATGATTAGAGAAAATCAAATTATTTATACTTACCTTCATTTAGCGGCTGCAAAAGAATTAACATTAGGATTAATGAATTCGAAATCTATTTGTATAGCTTATGAAACAGTGACTGATGATGACGGTCGGTTGCCTTTACTAGCTCCGATGAGCGCTGTTGCTGGAAGAATGTCTATTCAAGCTGGAGCACATGCATTAGAAAAAAACCAAAAAGGACGAGGGCTTCTAATAGGTGGCGCACCAGGAGTTGACTCAGCGAATGTAGTTATACTTGGTGGAGGTGTAGTAGGAGAGAACGCAGCTATTATAGCTACTGGCATGAAAGGAAATGTTTACGTAGTTGATAAATCAAAAAAAAGATTAGAAGAACTACATAAGCAATTTGGTGATAAAATAATTCCTACTCAAAGTGATAAAGTAGATTTGAATAAATTAATCTCTGAATGTGATTTATTAATTGGAGGTGTTTTGATTCCAGGAGCAGAAGCACCCAAGCTAGTTACAAAAGAAATGATTAAATCAATGAAAAGAGGATCAGTAATAGTTGATGTAGCTATAGATCAAGGCGGTTGTGTTGAAACAAGTAAACCAACTACGCATGCAAATCCTACTTACCTAGTTGATGAAGTTGTTCATTACTGTGTTGCCAATATGCCAGGTGGAGTTCCAAGAACTTCTACAATGGCTTTAAATAAAGCAACACTGCCTTTTTTAATAAAATTGGCTGATCAAGGTTATAAAAAGACACTCAATGAGAATAAAAATTATTTAGCAGGATTAAATGTTTATAAAGGGCACATTACCTACAAAGGTGTTTCTGATGCATTTAATCTTAAATATTTTTCAGCTTCAGAATTGCTATCAGGATAAAAATGAATCCCCTTCCACATGAAGCAAAAGTGGTGGTTATAGGAGGAGGTATTGCAGGCTGCTCAACAGCTTATCATCTAGCAAAGAACGGTTGGGATACAGTTTTAATTGAAAGAGACGTTTTAACATCTGGCACAACTTGGCATGCAGCTGGAATGATTACTCAGTTAGGGACTTCTCCTCAAATAACAAAAATTAGAAAAAATTCAGTTAAGTTTTATAAAGACTTAAAACTTATTACCAACCAAGATACAAGCTTTCATCGTACAGGCACAATCAATATAGCCACTACAAAACCACGATATCAAGAATATTTAAGGCAACTTACTATGTCTAAATTATTCGATTTAGATATAGAATTGATTAATAAGAAAAGGTTTAAAGATTTATATCCAATAGCAAAAAATAAGAATGTTCTCGGAGGATTGTATATTCCAGACGATGGACAAGCAGACCCTGAAATATTAACAAAAGTTATTGCTACAGCAGCAAAGCAAGAGGGCGTAAAAATAATTGAAAAATGCAAACTAGAAAAAATTTTAAAAAGAAAAAATCGAATAAGAGGAGTAAAAACAAATCTAGGAACAATTAATTGTGAATATATAGTTTTGTGTACTGGAATGTGGTCAAGGCAAATTGGAGAAGCAGCCGGTGTAAGTATACCTATTTATCCAAATGAACACTTTTATATGGTTACTGAAAATTATAAAAATCTTCCAAAAGTTTTACCTACATTCAGAGATCCAGACACATATTTATATATTAGAGAATATCACAAAAAAATAATGATAGGTATTTTTGAACCAAAAGCAAAAAATGCTTTTAAAAAAAAAGGCATTGTTCCGAATAATTTTTCATTTGGTGAGTTTAAGGTTGATAAAAAATATATGAAAATGTTACATAATTTAGCTGCTAAAAGAATACCGAAACTTAAAGATTTAAAAATAGAAAAATATTTTTCAGGTCCTGAGTCATTTACGCCTGATAGTAATTTTCTTTTAGGTGAAACTACCGAAGTGAAAAATTTTTATGTTTGCTGTGGATTCAATAGCATCGGTATTGGCTCAGGGGGAGGAGCAGGGAAAGAAGTAGCTGAATTGATGATTAGAGGTCATAATAATCAAGATTTATTTAGTTTAGATATAAAGAGATTTGAAAAATTTAATTCTTCATTAAAATTTATTCAAAAAAGAGCCACAGAAACATTAGGCAATTTATTTAAAATACATTGGCCGTATAAACAACTAGAAACCTCAAGGAATATAAAACTTTTACCATATCACAATCAATTAAAAAAATTAGGAGCTTGCTTTGGTCAAATGGCTGGTTACGAAAGACCGATGTGGTTTTCAAAAAATAAAAAACCGATTTATAAATATAGTTACGGCTATCAGAATTGGTATGAGTCGGCTAAAAAAGAATGTTTTAACACCAGAAACAATCTAAGTTTTTTTGATTTAACGCCTTTTGCTAAATTTGATATTTTTGGAAAAAATTCTCATAACCAGTTGCAATATTTATGCGCGAATAATGTAAAAAATATTGAAGGTAAAACTACTTATACTCAAATGTTAAATCAATCTGGAGGAATAGAAGCAGATATAACTATCAGTTGCCTAAAAGAAAACAGTTTTAGAATAATATGTCCTGCTTTTGCTCGGAGTCATAATAAATCACATATTCTTAAAAACATTAATCAAGAAGTTAATTTTAAAGATGTTACGGATGATTTCGTATGTATTGGAATATTTGGTCCCAACAGCAGAAATTTTTTAACCGAATTATTTGGTGATTATTTTTCTAAAGAGCAATTTCCTTTTGCAAGAGGAAAATATCTTAATATTTTTAAAATGAAAATATGGTTTCAAAGACTTTCATTTATAGGTGAACTTGGCTGGGAGATTTATATACCGATTAAAAAATCGAAAGTGATATTTAATAAAATTTATAAATTTGGAAAAACATACCAACTTGGTTTTTCCGGTATGCACACGCTGGATATTCTTAGATTAGAAAAAAAATTTCTACATTGGGGCCACGATATAACACCTGAAACAAGTCCTGCGGAAGCTGGATTACTATTTGCAGTTAATTTAAAAAAAATAACCAATTTTATTGGTAGAAATGCAATTGAAACTATAATTAAAAAGCCAATTAAAAAAAAATTAGATTTATTTTCTTTAAAAGAAAAATTTAATCCTGGTAAACCTCTTTTAATGCATGATGAACCTATATATTTTAAAAATAAATTAGTAGGAAGCACCACTAGTTCTAACTATTCTTTTTATTATAAGAAAAATGTTTGTTTAGCCTATGTTCAGAATGAAATATCTAAAGATAAGCTATACATAGAGGTAGAAGGAAAAAGATATCTACTAAAACATGAAAAAGAAGCTCTTCATGATCCAAGCTCCGCATTAATGAGGAATTAATTCATTATGGGTTTTCAAAGATAATTTAACCCATTATGTACTCATAAAGTCATTATTAAATAATCAGAATATGTTTAAATGAGTTATGAGTTCACATAACTATTACGAAAAATCGTCACTACTGACTGAACAAAGATCTTCTAATAGTAAAAAACTAAGTGTTAACGATTTAATATCAAGATTAAATCAAGAAAAAAAAATTGAAAAAAAAAGAAATTTAGCTCTTTCTATAGCCGCTATTTCAGCTGTAAGCGTTTTTGCTATAATTTTAACTATCTAAATCACCAAAAACATTAAATATAGTCATTAACTAATCTAATGATTAATTTAATGATTTATATTATAAGCTTATAATTTTGGCGAGGTAGCTCAGTTGGTTAGAGCACAGGACTCATAAGCCTGGGGTCGGCGGTTCGAATCCGCCTCTCGCTACCAAAAATAAGTTAAGCGTTGTCTAACTTATCTCAAGTAGCAGTAACTTCCTTCCTTTCACAAAACGAGTTTGGTCACACTCTGGTCACACTCAGAAAGGAAATATGGCTACGATCAGAAAGAGAAAAAATAAATGGCAGGTTGTTGTAAGACGAAAAGGTTTTCCACCTGTTGCTAAAACATTAATTAAATATTCAGATGCTAAGAAGTTTGCAAATGAATTAGATTTTTTTATATTAGGTTTTTATGTTATAGGAATAATTAGATGATAAGCCGGTGTTTGCTATATTTAAAATCATATCATCATAATTCATATCAA
>Ga0209425_10005102_pt1 | contig 13043 bp, 17 predicted proteins | sample COG_05_FD_184749 | JGI IMG/M metagenome (GOLD analysis project Ga0209425, IMG submission 184749) | Pelagic Microbial community sample from North Sea - COGITO 998_met_05 (SPAdes) (version 2) | ecosystem: Environmental > Aquatic > Marine > Neritic zone/Coastal water | place: Helgoland, sampling... | reverse complement strand
GAGTGTAGACAATCAAATGTTGCACCAATTCATTTTGAGTATATAAAATTACCTATGGCATATAATCTACAAGATAGTATTTCTAAATGGATTAAATCTAATCTAAAAGGAAGATACTATATTGGAAAATCTATTAGTTTAGGAGAAAAAGGTGTATCCAATGTTAATACTACACTAAGAGTGGGCTTTGAAGAGCCTAAAGAACTATCGTATTTCACTTTGGCTTGTCCACTTTTGAAATATAAGTAAATATTTTTGAATAATTAAGTATATAAGGAGTTAATAAATATGACCGAAGAAGTACAATCAGCTGAAGCTACAACACAACCTGCTCCAGCAAACGAGGCCCCAGTCGAACTAACAGTTCAAGACTTGGGAAATATCAAACAAATTATCGACGTAGCAAGTCAAAGAGGTGCATTTAAACCTAATGAAATGACTACAGTTGGTACAACTTATACTAAGCTAGAAACTTTTCTAGCAGCAGTGGCGCAACAACAGGCGTCTACTGAAGGAGAAAAATAATGTATAAACATGTAGGTCGAATTAAGACCAATCAAAGAAAAGTAATTGTAGCATATAGAACTGTTCCAGGCGAACCAGACAACTGCGTTGTAGTAACAACTGAGAACCTAATGGCAGAAGAGCATGATACTCTAATGAAATTAATTGAAAGCGATGCTGGTCAAAACGAAGATGTTTTTGCAAATGCAATGGCTAGATCAAGATTGCCGGATGGTAGAATTATGTTAGCTGGTTTTCACGTTACAGGAAAAATGCAGAAAGTACCTACTGATTTAGTAGAAATGACTCCAGATAGAAGCACGGTTATTGGTCTTACAGAATTGAACAAAATGATTGCTGAACAAAAAGGTGTAGCAATTGAAGACTTAGCAACTATTGATGGAGGTAATCCAACAGAAATTTCTGAAATGGCAACTGTTAATAATATGCCTGTAGCCGAAGATTCTGCGCCAGGTGATGTCATGGATGATGCGGCGTTAGCAGCACAGTATAGATCACAAGCAGACACTATGTTTAAAGAAGCAAAAAGACTACGTGAGCAGGCTGAAGAGCTAGTTCCGACTAAGAAGAAAAAGTCTGTTGCTGAAAGTGCCTAAGGCAAAAGATAAAAAGTTACCCCAGGACATAATTGATCATTGGCCTGAAGTTTTTAAGGATGTAGATATTAAGGTTGTACCTGTAAAGTATTTACATAGCGTTCGTGTTTTCTTTAATGATGGTAAAGTTTGGGATATAGACGTTGCAAAAACTAGAAAGAAAAAAGATGCAAATGACATTGAAAAATCACTCGAAGAATTGTTTACTAATTATCAAGACAGTATAGATAATGTAGACTTTAGGCTGGATACAGCACGAGTTAAAGCAGATATTCAAGGTCGCACTAGAAGTTTTATGAAAAGAAGAAAGTAGTTTGTTTGAGTATTTGTATAAATACATATAGATATTCCAGGAGTTAAATATGGCCCTAAGACTAAGAAGAGGTACAAACGCAGAAAGAACTGCGATCACGCCCGAAGCAGGTGAATTAGTATACGCAACCGATACTAAAAAGGTATACGTTGGTGATGGAACCACAACAGGTGGTAACATTGTAAGCGGACAAAACGATATTGTAGATGATACATCACCGCAATTAGGAGGTGATTTAGATCTTAATAGTAATAATATAACAGGTACAGGTAACATAAACATTACAGGTACAGTTACAGCTACAGGAAATATCAACTTAGGCGATGGAGCAGGCAGCGATATTATTGCTGTTGGAGGAACTATACAAGGTGCATTAACTCCGGATTCACAATTAGCATATAATCAAGGTTCAAATACTGCACGTTGGAACACTGGATACTTCGGAAGTTTAGATGTTTTAGGACATGTAGATGCAGATAGTATTAAAGCTGATTTAATCGGTGACGATAGTACTCTTGCTTACAATCAGACAACTAAAACATTTACAGGCGTTACGTTTACAGGAACTACATTTAATGGTACAACTGCATCCTTTAGTACAGTAACAGCTACATCGTTTGACGGTGATCTAAGTGGTAGTGTGTTTGGCGATGATTCAACTGCTTTAGTAGATGGTGTTAATAATCAATTAACTGCAGAACAACTTAATGTACCAGTTATTGCTCCGACTGTTGCCGCTGATGGTATTGGTTTTGAAACACCAGATCAACCGTCAAGACTTATATTGCAAAGAAATTCAGATTCTGCAATAGGAGATACTACACCTGTAGGTAGACTTATATTTGGTTACAAAGTTGGTGATGCTTTACCTGTAACAATTACTTCTGTGAGTGTTACTAACGATCAACTGGCAATTATTCCACAGCCTGGCGGCACCCCTGACTATAACAATTATATGAAACTTTACAAAACTGGTACAGTTCAGATAAGCATGGCAGGAGAAATAAGCAATGCGCCCGGAGATGCAAAACTAGAAGTAGGTGGCGCAGTATTATACGAACCAATGACTACTACAGTTAGAGATGCGCTGACAGCAACCGCAGGAATGGTAGTATTTAATACTACAGATACTAAACTTCAAGTATACGACGGTAGTTCTTGGGTAAATCTACACTAATATTACTTTTGAAAAATACTCATTAATTTTAAAACATTTTCCCAAGGTTCAAAGAAATTTATTTGTAAAAAAATTCTATCTGTTTTTACTTCAGGTACACCGTGTTTAATTTTTGCATTAATTATTGTAGGCACAGTATATACGTGTTTAAAGATTTCTCTGTCATCTTTATAAAATATAATAGGACTAGGATTGTCTGTTAAAGGTAACATAAGGACAGCAGTTCTTTGAGGATCTATATGAGCAGGCATTACACCACCAGCGAGCACCTTAGTAAATTTTCCATCAACTGCTCCAGCAGTATCCAATACTTGTTTTACAACAGGATTATCAATATTAGTTAAATCAAAAAATTTACAAGTTTTTGCAGTATCTAAGTTATGACCTTTTTTAAAATGAATATTTTCTTTATAGCCTTGGTGATTATTTTGATACTCAAACAATTCTCTTTTTGGAAAATTAAAATTAGGTAATTCTAAGATATACACTAATACCCTCCTTCATTTAATTTAACATGTTCAAAGAACGGTGCAACTTTAAAGTCCGGAGTTAGTCTTCCTCTACGTGTATTATTACGCAACGGAACACTTTGACCAGGTTCGCCTTTCCAATTAGCAATCTTAAACCATACACCACTTTTGTGCATAAACTTATTTTTACTTTCGGGATTCATTGGAAACATAAAACTATCTATTTCAGGTTGGTCATTTTGATATATCGGTGTGTTACGCCAATGATAAATGTAATCTTCACTTAGGCCTGTTTGTTGCGATACTAGTGTAACAAGTTCTTCTAAGGTATAATTATCTTGATCTGCCATACTGCGACCTAAATCTCCAACATTTTTAATTCTACATACAACATTTTCAACTCCGGTGCGTTTATACAAAGATAACATACGCTCTACAACATCGTCGTTTATTCCTTTAACAATAATAGTACCAGTATCGATAATAAACTTATTGTTAACTAAGTTTTTTAGAGCTGCAACTTTTTTTGTTGCACATCTTAATTCGTCTATTTGTTCGTAGTAGTCATCGTTATCAGCACCATTCATACTAACATAGCAATGTCTAAGGCCGCTATGTTTTAGATGTTGTACATAACTTTCTCTTGCTAGTCTTAGACCGTTTGTAAGCAATGTACAACGGTTTCCTGTTTTTTTAATACGCGATATCATCTCGCCGAGATCACTACGCATAGTAGGCTCTGCTCCTATTATACGTATCATTGTGCGTTTAGGAAACTTACTAATTGCTTCTAGCATTAATTCCATATCCATGTCAGGCACATCTCTATTAGGTATGTAACAGTTTTTACAATTCATGTTACATCTGTGAGTAACATCGATAACAACATCCGAAAATGTATTATTTTCAGGCTCTTGTTCGTAATAATTTAGTATTGTGTTCATTTATTTCCATCTTTCCTAATAGTGCAATTCTTTTTAAGTCTTTAGCAGTATTTTCTACACTATGTTTGTGTGCAGAATTTACAAAATATACATCTCCAGTATTCATAATAATTTTTTGATCAGTAGGACTTTCTAGATTAAAAGTATGATTACCATTTACTACTGCTAAAAATCTATACGAATAAGGATCATCTAAATGCATTGGAATAATACCTTGTGGCTCTAATTCTGCAAAGCGCCATTCATATTTTCCTTCGAAATCATTTAAACACTCGATATCTATTGTCCAATTGTCTATATGTTTTTGATTATATGTTTTCCCAGCAGGGCTGGTATCGTCGTGTTCTACTCCATATGTTCCTTTTCTGTTTGCTATAGCCTTTACATTTGTAATTTCTAAATGTTTGCTCAAGTTACAAAGTTGATCACATAGCTCGTTACTAATCGTGCCGAGTTTTATAACTCCTGGCAGTTTCTTTAATTTAGCGTATTGCCTTAATGCTTTTATATCATTTTTCATAATCTGAAACCTCTTTACTCGGTAATGGGAATTCAAAGCCTGTTGTAAAAGCATACATTGCAATATTTTGCCAACAAGTTTTATCCTGATTAACACAGTTATTAACTAATCTACAAGTATTATGTAATTTAGGCAATAAAATAGGTTTGTATTTAGTTGTATAATCTACTATCCATTTTATTACTCTACGGTTTGCAGGTGTTTGCGTACTCCAAAATACACATTTATAACCTAGTTTTTTTGCAAGTTCAACTTGTTTAGGCCACATAAATTCACTTGCATATCTTGAATTTAAATTTTTTCTTTTATAAACATGGCTAGATCGCCAATTAAAGTAGTAAGTTCTATCTAAAGCTCTAACTGTGCTATTAGGATATATTCCACCGTTGTATAGACCGCTACAAGCTACTAAGATGCCATTATCTAATACTATATGGAAAGCATCATAGGAAGGTAAACGTTCAGCAAAGTTCTTATAATTCTTAGTGTTATGGTGAGGATCTGATTCAATACCCTTCAATGCATCTAATAGCATATCTTGGTATTCAACTTCTTGGATTATATCTATTACCTCAATTGACATATATCTTCTCTCTTACTTCTTCAAACGGCATATTTAAAATTCTTAATTTAAAAAGCATTCTATCTGTTGATCTTTGTTCTGGAACCATATGTTTTTTACTTACGTTTAACAATGCATTCTTATAATAAAATGTACCGTCTTCTTCAAACATTATCGGAGTTTCATCTCCTTTTAGTAAAAAATTTATAGCACACGCTGTACCAACATCGGCATGCATTTTTACATTTGTGCCAACTTTTTGTGTAAGGAAATTTGCTTCTATCTCGTTTGTTTTTAATCTCTCCTTGAATATAGAAAGTATTCTAGCGGTTTCTGGCATCTTAGATAACAATTCATTATCAGCATTTGTACTTGCTTGCCAAGAATCTTGTCGCCTCCACCAATTTTTATCTTCTTTTTTTAAATGATCAGAAAACCTTTTCCCACCTCTCTGTATATGTCTCAGCGTAACACTATTAATAGGTACAAACTGACAATAGCTACTTTCTTTAATTAGCATACCTTTGTCAATATCAAAATTTATATGGTGTATCGAATTATTCATATGTAGTATCCTGTAGTATATCAATCACGTCTAACAACACTATCTCCAAACATCATATATATTAAACTTCCGTATTTTTCATCTATTTCTATCCAAAGCTCTCCTATAAATTCATTTGCAAATGCTTTACAAGGAAACCTTTTTTGTATTTCATAATATGGACCTAGGTGTTTACAAATTAATTTCATATATTATTTCTTTACTATTTTAATTATATCATTCATATCTGGTCTGGGATACACCCTGTGTACATCAATAGGAGCATACGGAATTGTTTTGTATTTGTTAATCCGTGGATCTAAGTAATCATGCCTTGAGTTTCTATCCTTGGCATATCCTATACCCATAATAAATCTAAAATCTATTGCTCTTTCATCTTCGTGTATGTTGAAAATTTCTTCTGCTCTTACATAATTGTTACAAATGTTTTGGCACATTCCTGTTTGTATACCTTTGTTAGCTAAGGCTAACATAACGTATGCACTGAATATACCTATTTCAATATTTTCTGTTTGTGTTTGACCTCCATCAGTATCATTAGTTCTTTTTTTATGTTTTCCTAATCCATCTAATTTACCTCGTTTAGAGGTAGTTTCGTGCCTTACTTCTAAATCTGAACACCATCTAGAGTTAAATCCCAACAACCAAGGAGCAAGTACTTGCGGATTTCCCCAGTCCTCTTCAGCACTTTTTTCTTTGTTTCTATGACAAATTGTCATTATTTCTTTTCGTATATTAAGATCGTCATTTTTAAATAACCTTACCTGATAAGGAAACTGTAAATTCTTACTAGGAATATGTGTATATACTTCTTCGAGTGTTTCTACAATAAGTTCTTTGCTAGGGATATTGCTTTTGTCCCAGGCAAATGTTGTGTGTCTTTGTTCAATTAATTCTAACCATTCCATTAATTTTTCCTTTTTGGTATTTTACTATCTGCACTACTAACACAACTTTTTGTAATACATGTCTTAGGTGTCTTAAACAAAGTAAAGCCTGTTTCGATGTTGCCAAGTGGTGCATCATGACAAGAATAACTTCTTTTTATCGAACCGTCTGGCTCACGTATTATAAGTCCGCTGTAACCGGCATTGCAAGCCCATCCTTCAAAATTGTTGAAATTAAAGGCATTAAAGCGTTCTGCTTGGTCCATATAGTACTTATTGCCTTTTGAGTCTTTCATTTCAACTTGCATATGCCAAGGCACACTTGCATCAGGTTTGTCCATTCCTATTGGAACCTTAAACTTTGCTTTGGGGCGATCTGACCATATACGTTTACTTTCAGTGTAGGCACGTTGTGGCATTCCGTTATATAAACGTTTTAAATCTTCCGGTTTGTATCCTTCAACAATTTTAGAAGCAGTAGGGTCTGATTGTGGTTTAAGAGTAACGTTGATACCTTGTTCGTGAAAGAAGAGTGCATTCTCCCAATCACGCTCAAACCAGGCTGGCACCATGACCATATTAATTGTAACTTGTACATCATGTTCTTGACACAGGATAAGTTTATCTGCAAAATCCTGCATCTTCTCCTTTGTGTTTAAGTGTTCTGTATGTAAACTTGCTGTAATACTTGCTCTATGAAACGGTTTAACTTTTTCTACATATTCTTTAAACCATCTCATATTGCGACTACAGTTTGATGTCATGTGAACACTAGTGTAATTAGTATTCCTAACATCATTAGCGAGATGGTTGAGTATGTCCAGGTAACCAGGGTGAAAGGTAGGCTCACCACCGCTAAGAGAAAAATGAAAACTATTAAAGCCATTTCCACGGGCTTGCTCCTTTATACTATCTATTGTTTTGAGGCATAAGTCTGTAGGTCGATGATCTTTGCGGTCGCTTCTTGCGTAGGGCCAACAGTAGCTGCATTTGTAGTTACAGAATCTGCCAAGCAACCAGCTGACAGTAAACAGGTCTCTATATAAGAGTGTCCTTTGTCCGACACTAACAATGTCGTCAAACGGGATTTTGCTAAAGTCATAATTACTCCATTTCAAATCTTGATTCATAATTTATTATAACACCTTTGCACAAACTTGTCAATCTATTGTTGTAAAAATGCTTAGTCCTAATTTACTTGTTGCGCCAGTATCTAAAAAATTACTTGCACAGTGTAATTGTAAACTATCAAAAGCTATTATTGATCCTATTGTCCAAGGAAAATATTTTTGGACAGACAGACCTTCTAGCCATTCGTCTTTAAGATGAGATAATAATTTTCTATGTTCAGGGTCTAAGACTTTGTTGTTTGTTTCTAATACTTTTTCATATGATGTAACAAATTGATTATAATATGCAGGAGCATCAGTTATGTTATCTTTGTTTACAAATTTACTAGGACCGTCATAATAGTATTGATCAAAAAAAACTAACTTTGCTTTATTTGTTTTTGCTCTAACTTCTAGAGGAATAGTAAATGCTTTATAACTATTAGGAAGTGCAAAGTCGTCATCATTGTGTATTATATGAGGTTTAGATACATCAAAATAATGTGCTGTTCTTACTTTAAAGTCACCAAACTTTAACCGTAAAATATACAATATGTCATCTATAATGCCCTCTCCTTCTTTTACGTAACTTATAATAGGACCTGTATTTTTTTCTATTTTTTCATTAGTATTATGAAAGTCAATAAGTTTTTGTATTGTGTTAGTATCTAAAACATCAACAAGCTGGATAGGCGGAGACTGGTATTCTTTCAACTTGTTTATTTGTTCAACCGAGCGCATTAGAACCACCTTGTCTGCGATACTAGTTTAATAACGTTTTCCCAAGTTTTTGGTATATTCATTATAAGATGTATACTATCATCAGCCCAACTTGCTGTTCTATGTGTTTTACGTGTGTCTATGTAATATGCTCTATTTGGTTTAATTTGTACATTTGTTCCTTCCATATTCCATTCATATGATTCGTGGTCTACATTTCCAAAAAATACCGCCACTCGAAAACAAGTTCTATTTAACAATGGTTCATCTTTGTGAGGCGGAAACCATCCTCCTCTGTTTGCCTTAATAAGCATTGTTCTTCCCAAAGGCTTCCAATAATCTAACAATGGATGTAAACATTCCAAATCGTTATAAAGAGCAGTGGGAGAATTAAAATCGGTTTCATCTAATATTCTGCCAGCAACTTGGCTTGCTTCAGGCCTGCTTACATATTGATCAGGTGTGTTACCTTGTAATCCTACTACTGTTAATGCTTCTCTGTTATTAGTAACACCTTCTCTCTGTAAGTAAGGTATCCATTTATCGTTCCAAGGTTGCATTTGTTCTTTGAAGTGTCCATAATTTATTAAAAAATTTAACGGTTCAAAAAACGACAATGCTTGAAGTTGTAATTCACACTTAATATCTTCCATACTAGGTTCTACACTAGCTGGATCATTTTGCCATTTTTCGTAAAAATTTTGTTGTTTATTTCTATTTGCATTTCCTATAACTAAATGTTTCTTATTCATATGTATCAAATCCCCAGTATCTTTCTTTACAAAACCAACATTCGCCACAATGCTTACTAAAGTCATCTGTAAAATCTTCGCAACTTCTTGTTAGCGGAAATAGTGTATCTAATACATTAAGTGTTGAATATAATTCTGCTACACCTTTTTTATCTATGTTTACCAAAGGCTTAAAACTTGTGTTGTCTCCATTGACTGTAGGACGAAGTGTTTCGCCTGGACTTCTATCATCTGCAGGACCATTCCATCCTATAATGTCCATTGCTTCGTTAGGTGGGTTACGAGTAATGCCAACATAGTGTGCTTCAATAATTTTATTGTCATATAAACTTTTAACAAATTCAGCTTGACTGCTTATGTACTGTGAACCTTCTGGACAGTAGCCTACCTGGTGCTCGTCGTATATGTCTCCAAACACACCAGTCAAATGTTTGATAATCCCTTTGGCAAATATTTCTTGATATGCTTTGCCCTCATGGTTAACTGTAATAGGAGTGATACGAATGTCATTGCGTTCTTCAGCAACAAACTTGGCTAACATATAAGCAACTATGGCACTGTCAGCACCACCACTTATTTTTATGCCTACTTTTTTGTAGTAAATAGGCAATTTAAATTCAACATCTTGTTGACTATTTTTTACGATCATCTGTCCACTCTATCATATCTTTTACTAAATTATAATGCTTCCAATCTTTAATCTTAGGAACTTTTAAATCTAAGTTGTCTGTGCATCTCCACTTAGGACAACGAATAGGGTCTGTTGGTAAATCCATACTCTCTAGTTCGTATATATTTCCACGTTTACCGCCCACATGACAACTACCGATGTATATATCACCGTTGGGTGTAACTTTTAAATGCTTAACTCCAGCCCAGCAAAGCCATCCTTCATAATTGTTTTTCTTATCAAAATTAAGTTCATTATAATGAAAATCTTCATCTTTATATTTGTTGCCGTCATAAAACCAAAATTTAAGTTTACGCTTATCAGGTGTAATTTTAGATTCATATAAATTTTTAATTTTTTCTTTTTCGCCTTCTTTGTAAAATTTATTTTCTCTAGTTTCGATTGATTTTATAGTTGCTTTATCTTTTGTAGAAACTAGTTGTTTTGGATCCATTTTATCGTGATTTTTATTAAAATCTAGTTTTACATCAGGCATAAGTTCATTTGAGTTTCCACCTGGGGGTCTTATATATCGATGTTCAATATTTGTAATACCGTGATCTCTAAATGCCTTCTCCATACGAGCTACAGTTTCAAACTGTCCTGGATATACCATAAATCTAAGTATTAAGGTTTTCTTTATATAACCAGTATCCCAGTCTGGAAACTTTTTATCACTTGCTTCCTGTTCGGCATTCCATGCATTTCTCCAGTCTTCTAACTGTATACACTTGTCTATAAATTCATCTATACGATCTTGTAAGTGTTCAAAATGGAAACTAAGTGTTATACCATCTATATATTGATATAATTCTTTCAAATATTTTGCTGTCCTACTGCCGTTTGTAGTTAAGCTGATGTGTCTGGCTCCTCGCTCATTTTTTATATACTTACATAGATCCATAAACTTAGGATTTATTGTAGGTTCTCCCCCAGTTAAACTCCAATAAACATTGTGTCCGTGTTTGTCAATAATAGCATCTGCAAGTATTTTCATATTTTCTAACGGTACATGAGGCGAATGATTATCATGAAGATAATCAACACAATAACTACAACTGAAGTTACAACGTTTACCTATATACCAGTCAACAGAAAAAGCGCCAGTTGGGTTAAATTTAAAATAGCTTGCTACCGGTTCCACAGTCGTTCCTCAACATTATATACGTATATAAATATATTTATGACATCACAAACACTGTGTCCAATGGTCTGGAATCATCAATTTATTGATGGCACCGGTAGAGTAAAACCTTGCTGTAGGTATCAAGGATCTATTGGTCAAATAAAACAAGATCTTAACGAAACTTTCAATAGTAATCTTATGCAAGACTTACGTAAAGAAATGATTGCTGGTGATCGACCAAAAGGTTGCACACGCTGTTGGCAAGAAGAAGACAGCGGAAAGAAGAGCCTACGACAGAGATATGCACAACATAAAAAATTAGGCACTATAGATTTAAGTAATCCTAAAATAGAATGGCTAGAGCTTGCAATATCTAACGATTGTAATTTAATGTGCAGAATGTGCGATAGTAAATATAGTCACAAGTTGTTTGACGAAGAATTAGAGTATTACGGCAAGTCACAAGCAAAAACTAAACGCACAAGTATGCCAATTGAAAGTGTGTTTCCGTATGTTCCTACATTAAAACATTTAAAAATAACAGGTGGTGAACCTTTAATTACACCTGATCATTGGAGATTATTAGATTACATTATTGAACAGGGACACGCACATCATATCTATCTTAATTACAGCACGAACAATACTGTATATCCTAAACAACACATTGTAGATCGTTGGAAAGAATTCGAATACGTTGAGCTTGCTATTAGTTTAGATAGTATAATAGCTCAAGAAAATGAATATCTTAGACACGGAACAAAACATGATCAAGCACTTGTAAATATAAAAAGATTTATAGAATTACAAAATGAAATTAATCTAACTGTTATTGCAAGACCAACTATAACAATATTAAATGTTTACCATTTACCAGAGACACTAGAATGGTTAGATGAAAAAAATATTAAACATAATGCAACACATCTAACACATCCTACGCATCTAAGTCTTACTGTATTGCCAGCTTCTGCTAAAAAATTAATAAGTGAAAAGTTTGATAATTATAATTTTAAAAATGAAACTACTCGTAAAAGTTGTGAGTATATAAAAAATTATATGATGTCAAAAGACGATAGTAACTTATTTGCAGAATTTAAAAGACATACTGAATTTTTAGATAATAAGCGTAGTGAAAAGTTTAAAGACTCGTATCCATACTTTGACTTTTAATTGGTGAATAACCTTTACCGCAGGTTCTAGCACATCTCATTAATTTACCACCAGCAAGATCTTTTGACCAACTAGATTCAAGTTCGCCTGCAAGCCAAGGATGTTCTAGAATTTCTTGCCAATTATGTTTACGAAGACTGTTAAATCCTAAACCGTATTTTTCAAATATTTTTTCTTGCGTATCTTTGTAAATCCTGTTTTTGTGTGGGTAACTATCGTCTGAAATATAACAACAAGGAAATACTTGTGCATATGCGTTTACATATATACGTTTGAACTCGTTTTTGTACAAACACTCAATAGGTGCAACATCATAATACTTTTCTATACTACCATACTGCTCAGTCAGTTCTTGAAACTTTTTGCTTTGAGGATTGCGATACTTTTCTCCAGGAGGTTCAAGATAATATTCTATGTTACCTTTTTTATCTTTCACACGCCACTTGTCCGGACCGTCCGGCGAATAATCAAAGCGACTAGTTTTACGTATTCTAAATTGCTTGAATCCCATCTTCTTAGCAAGTGCCTCTGCTTGTTCTACCTGGTGTTCGTTGTGTTTGAATACAATAAAGTCCCAACGTGCAATACCTCCAGCTTTTAGATAGGCTTCTGCATTTTCTATAATCTTTTCAAAGTTTGTTCTACGTCTATATAAATGATTTGTATCTCCTAGTCCATCTATACTAAAAATAGCAAGATCATTTTTTCGATAGTGCCAATGATCTGGCTTCTTTTCATTCATCAAGCTACCAAGGTTGCTCCACCATTCAGGAGTACGCATACTAGCATTTGAATAAAACTCTACTGTTGCGTCTGTTGTATTCTTTATTTTATCTATTGCATAAAGTGTATGCTCTGCTACACAAGGATCACCGTGTGTGCCGCAAAACATTACATTTTCTAAATTAGGAAACTGTCCAAATATTTTATCAAT
>Ga0209425_10005100_pt1 | contig 13044 bp, 15 predicted proteins | sample COG_05_FD_184749 | JGI IMG/M metagenome (GOLD analysis project Ga0209425, IMG submission 184749) | Pelagic Microbial community sample from North Sea - COGITO 998_met_05 (SPAdes) (version 2) | ecosystem: Environmental > Aquatic > Marine > Neritic zone/Coastal water | place: Helgoland, sampling... | reverse complement strand
TAGCTTGTATGTTAATTTGAATCCCGCAGGCGTTCACTTTGTTCTCTTGTGCGGGCTACGACAAATCTAATAGTTAACGGCGCCATTCTTCTGATGTAGCCTGCAAAAGCAGCGCGCAAGCGATGCGCCTGCAGGAAGTGCGCGAAGCGCCACAATATGGATTTTATTTAATCGCCGCTTGCTCGCTTTTAATGTCAGGGAGAAGGGCTGTCTGTGTTTGTTGGGGAATCCGTTTTTGTCGGTGCATGTTGTGTTGGAGGTGGAAACGTTGAGAAGAGTCGCAAAGAAAAGCGATCGTTTCTTTTGAGCATATCATCAAGGATTTTTGCATCGTATAGCTCGTTTAATCTGTTTGTGGTGATATCAATTTTTCCACGCAATTCACGGTATTCTTTGCCAGATTCAGAAGCCAGTGCTGCAAAGGTTTCGTTTAGACGAATATTTTTTAACGGAATGATGATGTTGCACAGCGTTTGAAAAAAAGGGGCGCGCTGACGACGCACTTCTAGTACGGTAACCATTCTAGCCTGGTGCCGGGCTAACATTCTTTGATTGTACTCAATTTCAATGTTTATCTGTGAGGTTGGTCTGCGTTTTCGTTTAAAATCCGTTAACTCAACCGCCTTTCCTTCGGGTATCATCATTTTGCATAATCCATTATCGTCCTTTTTATTTTTAATATTTTGACAAGAGGCGCTAAAAAATTCAATTATACATTTCGTGGCAAGCTTTCGTTTATGAGATCGAGTGTGCTCCCAATCTTATCATTTATCTTTGTGGAGAGTGTACAAAGGGTAGATAGCTTAGCAAGGGCTTCAGATGCAGCTAACTGATTTGCTTTATCACGAGTGTTATATACATCATTAATGTTGTTTGTTAGTTCTTCTATTAGATTCAAGTCCACTTCAGCATCTTTTATTGATTTTCGTGTTGCTAATGTATTTATATGTGCAATGCTTTTGGCATTTTTTTTGGCAAACGTGCTCATGATTGTTGCGTGACTGCTAGAAGCGAACTTCTGCTCAGAAGTATTTTCCTTTTCTTTCCCTAGTAAAGGTTCGCGCCTACTTGTTGGAGGTGGTCTATTCTTCGCCTTAAACCAATTAATTCCTGATTCAATAAATTGCCCCACTTTTTGAATTAAGAGTGCTCCGACTAGGGATGTCGCTGGGATTGCTGCACCCAGAATAAAGGTTGTGCCCAGGGCTAATGCAGGCAAAATGCCTGCTGTTGCGAGAGACAGCCCTGCGACGGCTAGCGCGCCCAAGATGAAAGGTAGCGCCTTAACGGCCTTTGGAGAGTTCTCCCACCAGCTGCGTGCTTTGAATAGCGACACACCAGAAACAAAGCCTGCAGCCGCTGCGTAAGGAAGGACTGTAATGGCTATGGATATGCCCAACGGCGGAAATGCCACCATAGCGAGACCTATCACGGTGCCGGCAAGTAACAGTCCTGCTGCCAAGGCGTAGATATTATTTTTTACATTAGTCGGTGATACCTTTCCTAATTGTTTTAGATAATCTAGTCCTACAGGCGTTAATGCAGTGTACGTGCGTGTGATTCTATCGTCTGTTCTGTTGCCATCTTTGTCGAGTTGCGCTTGTACAAGGGTTTCGAAACGAACGTGAGGTGTATCATCCTCTCCAACACAAAGTGTTCGTGAAAATTTTAAAGCAACAGAATCATTGACTTGAATGACGCCCGCTTCACCGGTATTGCTAACGCGGGGTACTTTTGGGAAATTTTTAGGTGTTTTTTCATCAGCAGGAAGTGAGTAAAACGCTTCCATTTTACTCTCAAACTTTGAATCAAACAGGTGATTAAATTCATTAGTGAGGTTAAATACATACCCATTAGTTTCATTTAAAAATTCACAGCAGCTTTTGTTAAGGCTCCATTTTTAGAGCTCTCGCCAAATTGTTTATTAATACTTTTGGGTATCTCTTCTGCTGAAGTTTTCACTTCCACTTCTTCACCAAACAGTTTAACTCTGCCTTTAATCTTTGAAAAATCTGGTGCGTTTTTGTCGACGGGATGCGTCGTTACTTCAGTAAAAACGGCTAGAGGCTCTTTTTGTTCCAACATTTGTATGCTCCCCCCAGTATGTATTATTTGGTCTCTTTATATACAGCACATATGATTCAAAATTTAAACTAAACGGGCCTTACTTAGGTTTAACTCATTGATATTAAATTGGGTAGAAGCGGTTAAAAATGCAAAAACCCTTTAGGGTTGATAACAGTCTGATTCCCTGTTGAATCAATAAACACGCAGCCGGGTTTTTCTGTAATGACGCCTATTTCTATATGCGTTTCTTTTGGTAAGTGCGCTAATGCGTCTCTAGGGGCTGTAAAACACAACTCATAATCATCGCCGCCTGATAAAGCGTGTTCTCCAGCGCCATCTACGTTGCTCGCTTCTTCAGATAATGGAATCGTATGAAGCTCTGCGCCTACATGACTTTGATTTAAAATATGATGAAGGTCTTGTGATAATCCATCGGAAATATCAATGCAACTTGTTGCAATGTCTCGCAGTAACAAACCGGTCTCCACGCGGGGTGTTGGGTGATCTAGTTTACGACGTGCAGATTCGCTTTTGAGCTTGCCTGCTAGATAAAGTGCCGCATCGCCTAGTGGGCCTGTGACGCAGATTGCATCACCAACACAAGCATTGCTGCGTAACAGTGCTTTATTGCGATCAACAAAACCATTGGCTGTGACAGTAATGGATAAAGGGCCGTGTGTTGTGTCGCCGCCGATCAGCGGTATGCCAAACGCATCCGCACATTTAAAAAAACCGCGACTAAATTCTTTTAACCACAGCTTATCAATGTCAGGTAGCGTGAGATTGAGTGTTGCAAACGCGGGCGTGGCTGCGCAACTAGCAAGATCACTTAAGCTTACAGCGAGTGACTTATAACCAATGTCAGCAGGTAATGTGTTTTTAGGGAAATGTACATCACTGATTAAAGTGTCAGTGGTAACGCACAACTGTTTTCCCTCGGGAATATTAACAACAGCACAGTCATCACCAATCCCAACAGCAGATGCTGTTGGTCTCGTGAAAAACCTTTCGATGATGTTAAATTCGTTCATTACTTTGCATTGATTTCAATGGCGCGAAGATTGCCAGCAATTTTATGCAGAATACCGTTTACAAATTTATGGCCTTCATCGGTACCAAATGATTTGTTCAGCTCAAGGGCTTCGTTAATCACTACGCGATAAGGGATGTCCAACTGGAATTGTAATTCATAGGTTGCAAGTCGTAATACAGCTAGCTCAATCGGATCAAGCAGTTCTATTTTACGATGTGAAAATTCTGAAATGTGTTGATCAACATCACGGGTGTTTTTGACGACACCATGAATTAATTGTTGAAAATAACCCATGTCAATTTTGTGTGGGTCATTGGTTTCAACAAACTGTTGTTCCAGGTCTAATAAGGGGGTGTCAGCTACTTGCCATTGGTAAATAGCCTGCAAAGCTAGGCGCCTAGCTTTATGGCGATGTTTGGGTTTCATGATACTTCTTCTTCAGTCTCGTTTTGTAGGGTGGGGATTGTTGTTTGTAGTTTTTGTACTTCTTCACGGAATTCATTGACGTCTTGAAAACTACGATAAACAGAAGCAAAGCGCACATAGGCGACCTCGTCTACTTTGCGTAATTCATCCATAACCCATTCACCCAGTGTTGAGGAGGGAATTTCACGTTCGCCGCTAGCGCGTAATTTGTGCATAATTCGGTGTGTGATGTCTTCAATGGTTTCTGAGGAAACAGGACGTTTTTCAAGTGCGCGCAATAAGCCGCTTTGGAGTTTTTGCGCATCAAAAGGGGTGCGCGTGCCATCAGACTTAATGATGCGAGGCATTGCTAGTTCAGCAACCTCGTAAGTTGTGAACCGCTCTATGCATTCTAAGCATTCACGCCGCCTGCGAACTTGGTTGCCTTCACCGACTAGCCGTGAATCAATCACTTTTGTGTCGTTGGCATGGCAAAAAGGGCAGTGCATGAGGTGGTTACCTATTAATCTGATAATAAACTCATTATAATGCAAGTGGACGCAAATATGATAGGGAATTACCAAAATAATGGAATCTAGACCAGAACAGGGATCGTCTTTACCAACTCAAAAGAAGTTTAGTGTGTTTGGGCTGGTTGCGGTTGTCATCTTGGCAGCCATTTTCTCTGCGGTGCTGCTCGATAGAGTTCAATTTGTGCGCAAATATACCGACTTGGCTGTGTTTAAGGATTTCTCTAGCACGTTCCAAACCACTATCCGGATGGTTCATGGTCTGTGGTATATGAATGGAAGGCCAAAGGGCACCAAAACTGTTCTATTAGAAAACGGCAAGATTATCGGCGTTACCCCCACTGGATGGCCTGTGAACGGCATATTTGGCAGTAGCGAAGGTTCTGCTCAAGGCTGTGTGGAGGTGTGGAATTCTGTTGTCGCCAAAAGCTCCGCAATGGCTTCGCTTTCTCATCGTGATATGTTCACCGCCGGTTATAAGCAAGGCGTCTGCACATACACCTTAAATACTCAGCCTGGTTTTCGTATTACCTACAACATCAACACAGGCAGTGTCGCTACGATTGCTGATGTCCCTTTGCGGTAATCAAACTTGTATTTTATGATCAATCTCTTTGAAATTTAGACAAAATTTCACTAAGCCTTAATATTTCCTTAATGTTTGAAGCGATATACTTTGCGCGAATCTAAGGTGCGCAACGCACATATATTAAAAAAAATTTAAGGGGTAGTTATGTCTCTAGTCATGGCGGGTAAAGCGTTTGTTCCAGCATTGTTTTCAGCAGCCACGTGGACGGTTTCCGAGTTTCTAAAAGTATACGATAACGTCGACGAGGATGCTGAGGCCATTCGCGACATGAGATTTGCTTATATTGGTCTTTCATTTGTATCTATTGTTGCAGGGCAGACCTTAGCAAATTACAAATACCAGAAAAAAGCTGAAGACAAAGATTACAAAATCGATTGCTGTATCGACACATCTAGAATTGCGTATATCATGGCGCTGTTTAAAAGTATGAACGGTGCGATGGGAATGCTGCATGCGGTTAGTGCTATTAATGAATCTGTTAATGATATTCATATAGGTTGGAAGTATTTTATCGCGTTTGTATTCTCTTGGCCCCAACTGGCTGGGCAACTCGCCTCTATTATGGTAGATCCTGATAGCATAGAGCATAGAGATAAGTGGCGGGATAGAGTGACAGGAGGTTGCGCTAGTAATATTCTCGCTGCATTTATTATCATGGGAAATGGTTTCGGCACTTGGCTCTACGATAATAGTGTTTATCATTCGCTGCAGGAGTTATTTGGCTCTAGTTTCTTTTATCAGCTTACTGATGCCATTAATTTCATTAATATTAGTAATAATGTCGCAAATGATCCAGAAAAACTCCAGGCGCTTAGAAACTCAGCACTGTATATGCTCGGTAATGCGCTTCCGTTTTTATTCCCAATCGTTTCTTTTTTTGGTGTATTGACCTTTTTAGTTGTCAACCAAGGTTGGATGGAAAAGTGGAATAAGTTTTTAAATTGGGAAGAAAAGGACGAAAATGCAGGTGGTGCGTATAGGCCTTTTAATGCAAGTGAGGGTAATGCAGAAGAACCTATTCATCTAACCTTGTACCTACAGTGTTTACATAGTTGGGTTTGTTATACCGGTGAGATGAAGCAAGTTTTTGAAAATAGCGTGCTAGTGGTTAATCCAAATGGAGCGTTCAAAATGGAGCGTGTAGAGCGTGCTTGGACGAGAAACACAGTGACGCATTATAAAGGTGCTGCAGGAGGCTTTTCAGCAGCAGCTATGTTGCACAAAGTGCTGAAAGATGACTTTCCTGAATTAGGCAGTAGTGGTATTTCATCTGCTGTGATTATTTTGCCTATTGTGGCGATTATGGGGCATGATGTTTTATCTTGGATGCATAATTTTGTGAACACCACTAAGCACAAGGAAACAACGTGGACAATTTCAGGTGCTCCGTTGAGTTTGGCTAAAAAATCAATCTCCTTCTTCACTTGCGGCAGGTATTGTCAGTCTGAGGTTAGAGACGAAGCCCTGCTTGAAAATCAATTCGGTGGTGCTGCTGCTGTTGAGCTTGATGGAGAGCGAGCAGTTTTGTCAGTTTAGTTGTTTTTAAATTGCCAGCGTTGTTTGTTGAACGACGCTGGCGATAGAGTGGTAATGATTAAAACGGAATATCGTCATCAAAGTTTTCAGACGCTGGCGCAGGCGCGCTTGCAACAGGTTGTGACTGGTCAAAGTTGTTAGATTGTGTATCGCCACGACCATCTAGCATTTGCATTTCGCTAGCAACAACTTCAGTTGTATAACGGTCTTGACCGTTCTTGTCTTGCCATTTCTGTGTGCGCAAGCTGCCTTCAACAAACACTTTAGAGCCTTTCTTTAAATATTCGCCAACAATTTCAGCTAAGCGATTAAAGAAGACAACGCGGTGCCATTCCGTGCGTTCTTGCATGTCACCACTTTGTTTGTCTTTCCAAGATGAAGAGGTTGCAATGCTGACGGTTGTGACTGCGCCACCGCTTGGCATGTAACGCACTTCAGGATCGCGTCCTAAATTTCCGATTAAAATAACTTTATTAATACCTTTCGCCATGATGGGCTCCTTTTAGTTGATGACTATAAAATTTGGTTTAAAATATCTTCTTTGAAAATGGTTTTGTTAATTTTCAGGTATGCAGCTTCATCACCTTTGACGAGTGCCACTTCAACAACGCCTGGAACGTCCATAAGCAAATGCCGTAATCGTTTTAATTCAGTATCCGTTTTTGGACCGATGTGAACGATTTTGGTAGAGACGTAACGAGGTTGATTCATGCTTGCGGCGGTGATTAACCATATGATAGCTAATAAGAGCCCGAAAAGAAAGAGGCTCTGGATGTTGTGATGTTTTAACGGCAGTCCGCTCACCGTGCCACCGAAAAATATTCCTAAATATTGTGCGGTTGAAAAAGCGCCCATTGCGGTGCCTTTTAATCGGACTGGTGCAATTTTAGAAACCAATGAGGGGAGTGTCGCCTCTAAAAAACTAAAGGCAGATAAGAATAAAAACAAACAAACGCCGATACCAATGATGTGATCGTGCAGTTCCCATAAGCCGAGTTGAGAGAGGGCAATAATGAAAATTGCGACGAGCAAGTTCTCTTTTAATCGTCGTTTTTTCTCGGCCCACATGATCCAGGGAACCATGACGAGAAAGCTTGCCGCTAGCACTGGTGCGTACAGCATCCACTGATCGTTAGTGGTCATCTGTGTTTTCTCGAGTAAGATGATTGGGAGTGCAATAAAACAGGCGGCTAAAATGGCGTGTAATAAGAAGACGCCAATATCTAGCATAAACAATTCAGAATGATTGATGATTGTTTTGAGTTGGTCTGGGATGGTTTCTGAATCACAATGAAAGCATGGGTGACGCGCTTTGGGAACGGCGACCAAGGTGATTAATATGCCCACGCCCGCTAAGGCTGTTGCGAGCCAGAATATACCGGATACTTGAATGTGGCTCACGAGCACCGGGCCTAGCAGCATGGCGATAAAAAAGGAGAGTGCAATCACTACGCCAATAATAGCCATCGCTTTTGTTCGGTTTTCATCACGTGTTAAATCGGCAACAGAAGCTGATAAAGTGCTGCCAATGGCGCCGCCGCCTTGGAGTAAGCGTGCGAGTATCATGCCGTGTATGCTGGTTGTCGTTGCGGCTAAAATGCTACCGGCTGCAAAAATGAGTAAACCTAATATAATGACGGGCTTTCGGCCGAGTCGATCTGAAAGCATGCCGAACGGGATCTGTAGGCTTGCTTGCGTTAATCCGTAAACACCCAGGGCTAGCCCAACCAAGGCAGGCGTGCTACTGGTTAGTTTTTGCGCATATGGCGCAAAGACCGGCAAGATCATAAAGAGGCCAATTAAACGGATCGCGTACACGGTCGCCAGTGAAATGGTGGCGCGATATTCATTTGATGTCATATTTTGCTCAGCTTAACTTTTAAAACAAACTCATTATCCTTAATTTAGCCTCATGATGCGATAGGAATTTATGTTTCTTATAATCTCTATTATACTTTCGCCTTCGCCAACAGTACCACGAGGTTGATATGTACACAAAAAACATGACTATTGCTGATTTTGATCCACAATTGTGGGAAGCCATCTGTGAAGAAGACAAGCGACAAGAAGAACACATTGAATTAATTGCCTCAGAAAATTACACCAGCCCTCGCGTAATGGCAGCACAAGGTTCTAAATTAACTAATAAATACGCAGAAGGATATCCTGGTAAGCGGTATTACGGTGGTTGTGAATATGTCGATGTTGCAGAGAAGTTGGCCATGGAGCGTGCGAGGGAGCTTTTCGGCGCAGACTATGCCAATGTGCAGCCTCATTCAGGTTCGCAAGCGAATATTGCCGTTTACATGGCCTTGCTGAATCCAGGTGATACGGTGTTGGGCATGAGCCTGAATCACGGTGGTCATTTGACACACGGCGCTAAAGTCAACGCGTCAGGTAAGCTCTATAACTTTGTCCAATATGGTATAGATCCGGAAACACAATGTATTGATTATGATGAAGTTGCCCGTTTGGCGCGTGAACACAAGCCCAAATTGCTCTTAGGCGGATTCTCTGCTTATTCCCGCAAAGTTGATTGGCAGAAGTTTCGTGATATCGCTGACGAAGTTGGCGCTTATTTCATGGTTGATATGGCACATGTTGCAGGGCTGGTTGCTGCCGGCGTTTATCCCTCACCTGTAAAAATTGCAGATGTGACGACCTCAACAACCCATAAAACATTGCGCGGTCCCCGTGGCGGTTTGATTTTAGCACAAGCGAATCCTGAGCTTGAAAAGAAATTTAATTCACTGGTTTTTCCAGGTACCCAAGGCGGACCTTTAATGCATGTTATCGCGGGCAAAGCGGTCGCGTTTAAAGAGGCGCTTTCACCGGAGTTTAAAACCTATCAAGCACAAGTTGTGAAAAATGCCAAAAAAATGGCTGAGGTTGTGATGTCTCGAGGATACGATGTTGTGTCTAAAGGCACCGATAACCACTTGGTGTTAATTAATTTGATTAGCAAGGGTATTACAGGTAAAGCGGCAGATGCAGCTTTAGGCGCGGCTAATATCACCGTGAATAAAAACTCAGTACCTGATGACCCGCAATCGCCTTTTGTGACTAGCGGCATTCGTATCGGAACTCCTGCTGTGACAACGCGCGGCTTTAAAGAAGCAGAGTGTGAAACCTTGGCTAATTGGATGTGCGATATTCTTGATGATGTTGAGAACGAACAGCGCATCGCTGAAGTGAAAGAAGAAGTGAAGGCGTTATGCAAAGAGTTCCCTGTTTATGAAGCTTAAAGATTTTCACTACATTTTGCCTGAAAAACTCATTGCGTATTACCCTGCGGAAAATCGCAGGGATTCGCGTTTGCTTTGTTTGAACGGCAAGACAGGTGAGTTTGATCATAAGCATTTTGCTGATGTATTAGGCTTAATTGAGCCGAATGATCTTTTGGTATTTAACAATACGCGCGTTATTCCTGCGCGTTTGCATGGCTGCAAGGCCACTGGCGGAAAAGTGGAGATCTTGGTCGAGCGTGTGGTTGATCATGAAACTGTGATGGCGCATGTAAAGGCAAGCAAGTCTCCGCGTATTGGCACTATGTTGCATTTGGAAGAAAGTGTGAACCTGGAAGTGACGGGCAGGGTTAAGGATTTTTTTGTGCTTCAGAACCAAAGCGATCGTCCTATCATCGATCTTTTAGAAGAAGTCGGCCACATTCCATTGCCACCGTATATTAAACGTGATGATGAACCGTCTGATCGTGAGCGTTATCAAACAGTCTACGCTGAGCATAATGGGTCGGTAGCAGCGCCGACGGCTGGGTTGCACTTTGATGATAAAATGATGGCTGATATTAAGGAAAAAGGCGTCGATTGCGCGTTTCTAACATTGCATGTTGGCGCGGGCACATTTCAACCCGTACGGACTGAAAACATTCATGATCATGATATTCATTCAGAATACATTGAAGTGCCTCAGTCGATTTGTGATCAGGTTGCCGCTTGCAAGGCAAGAGGTGGGCGAGTGATTGCGGTAGGGACGACCAGTGCGCGGGCATTGGAAGCCGCCAGCGTAGAGGGAGAGATTGTTCCTTTTGCGGGTGAGACGAACCTTTATATTTACCCGGGATTCGAATTCAAATCGGTGGACGGTATGATTACGAACTTCCATTTGCCTGAGTCGAGTTTACTCATATTGATGGCTGCATTTGCGGGGTATGATCACATCATGGCGGCCTATAAAGAAGCCGTGATGCAGCATTACCGTTTCTATAGTTATGGTGATGCGATGTTTGTGACAAGGAATCGCTAGTGTTTAGTCATCGCATTTCGTTGTATAATCTTTTTTTTAAATAGTCTGAGAGGAAAATGATGGATTTATTGAGTGTTTTTATCCCAACAGCGAATGCGGCGGATGCGGCAGCTGCGACGGGAGCTGCGGGCGAATCTAGCTTTGCGCCTATGTTTTTATTGTTCTTAATTATTGGGATGATGTACTTCTTAATCTGGCGCCCACAGAATAAGCAAAAGAAACAACATATTGATTTGGTTACTAACACCGCTGTTGGCGATGAAATTGTGACAGGCGGCGGTATTGTTGGGAAAGTGATTGCGATTGATGGACCTTTCGTCCAGTTACAAGTAGCGAATAATGTTGAGATCAAAGTGCAAAAAGCTTCGATTTCCAGTGCATTGCCGAAGGGTAGTGTGAAGTTTTAATTTTGACTTAATGACGTGGAAGATGGATGCCGGATCAAGTCCGGCATCACGTTGGTTTATTTAGTTTGTGAGTTAGTCTTGCGCCTTTATCACGTGCGGACGAATCTGTTGCAGCAACGCCTTAAAGATTTTAGGGTTGCCTGTCACAATGTCGCCGGATTCCATAAACCCATTATTACCTTCAAAGTCAGCCACAAGGCCACCTGCTTCAGTTATCATTAGCGTTCCGGCCGCTAAATCCCAAGGCTTTAATCCCATTTCGAAGAAGCCGTCTAATCGACCCGCTGCAACGTAAGCGAGATCTAAAGCGGCAGCGCCCGCTCGTCGAATATCACCACAAATTGGTAGTATGCTTTCAAGCAGTTTAATGTAGGAAGTGACTCGCTCTTCTGTGTGTCTAAAAGGGAAGCCTGAGCCGATTAAGCATTCTGAGAGTTTTAGGCGTTTGCTTACCCGGATTCGCGTGTTATTCAAGGTGGCGCCACGTCCGCGACTTGCCGTGAAGAACTCTTGACGTGTTGGATCGTAAATTACACCATGTGCAATTTTGTCTTTATGCTTTAATGCGATAGAGACGCAAAATTGAGGAAAGCCATGTAGGAAGTTGCGTGTGCCGTCTAGCGGGTCAATGATCCAGGTGTATTCATCGCCTGGTGAATGGCCGCCTTCTTCAGCCAAAATGCCATGATCAGGGTGAGCTTTGCGAATGGTGTCTATGATAATCGTTTCAGCTTTTTGATCGATATCGGTCACAAAATCGTTGTGAGATTTTTCCGTCACTTGGAGTTTGTCTAAGCGTTCTGTGGAGCGAAGAATGAGATCACCGGCTTTTCGGGCAGCGTTAGTGGCAATGTTAATGATTGGGTTCATAGTGTTTATTCGCTTTATAATCGTATAATTGTCGGTATAATACCAGAGTTTTTTCACGAATATAAGCAAACCGCTTAAAACAGATAAATCGGGTGAATATTATAAACTTACAAGCACTTAACAACATTAGAATCGTTTTAATCCAAACGTCTCACCCGGGAAATATTGGGTCAGCTGCGCGGGCGATGAAAACCATGGGGTTAACGCAGCTCACTTTGGTGCGACCTAAGTCTTTTCCTGATGAAAAAGCCACTTATATGTCCTCTCATGCGACAGACATACTGGATCAAGCAGTTGTGGTTGAAACTTTAGAAGAAGCCTTGGAGGGCTGTGATTTGGTCCTTGGTGCCAGTGCACGGTTTAGATCGTTACCTTGGCCGTTAATCACGCCGCGTGAAGCAGGAGACCTAGCGCTAAAGGCGGCTAGCAAAGCCTCTGTTGCGATTATTTTCGGCAATGAACAAGCGGGCTTATCGACAGAAGAATTGCAGCGCTGCCAATATCATGTGAATATTCCAGCGAACCCAGATTATAGTTCATTAAATTTGGCCTCGAGCGTGCAGGTCTTTGCGTACGAATGCCGGATGAGCGCATTAGGTGATACGCCCTTTACCCAAGACGCCGTTGATGAGCCTGCAACAGACAAAGAGTTACAGCATTTCTTTGCGCATTTAGAAGAAACCTTACGCAATTTAAATTTTTTGAAAAACACTTGTCCTAGAAAAATGATGCAACGGATGCGTCGATTATACAGTCGAGTCGTCTTGGAAAAACAAGAGGTGCGTTTATTGCGAGGTATGTTTTCTGCAATGACACGTGACAAGGAGAAGCCATGATTTATTGTGATTATGCGGCTACAACTCCGATAGATCCACATGTGGCCGAGGTGATGAATCAATACCTCACTTTAGATGGTGTGTTTGGTAATCCATCGTCAACCTCGCATTCGTTCGGGCAAAAGGCAAAGCTTGCTGTTGAGCAAGCACGCTCTGAGGTTGCGGACTTAATTAATGCTAGCCCTGAAGAAATCATTTGGACGTCCGGTGCAACTGAGTCCGATAACCTTGCATTGTTTGGCGCAGCACGCTTTCACGCACGTCGCGGCAAACATATCATTACCTTGAAAACAGAACACCGTGCTGTGTTAGATGCTTGCATTGAATTAGAGCGCGAAGGGTTTGAGGTCACCTATTTAGATGTCGAAGCCAATGGTTTGCTTGATATTAAAAAGCTAGAAGCGGCTATTCGAGATGACACGATTCTTTTATCTGTCATGTTGGTGAATAACGAAATTGGTGTTGTACAAGATGTGCAAATGATAGGTGCGCTTGCGCGCGAGCATGG
>Ga0209425_10005085_pt1 | contig 13071 bp, 14 predicted proteins | sample COG_05_FD_184749 | JGI IMG/M metagenome (GOLD analysis project Ga0209425, IMG submission 184749) | Pelagic Microbial community sample from North Sea - COGITO 998_met_05 (SPAdes) (version 2) | ecosystem: Environmental > Aquatic > Marine > Neritic zone/Coastal water | place: Helgoland, sampling... | reverse complement strand
AAACTTTTTATTATAGACTTATATTAATTTTTTATGATTAATTATTTATCCAAACCTTTTAAATGGTTTTTTAAACTTGAGGCAGCAAGTGGATTAGTTTTATTAATAGCCGCAATATTTGCCTTATTAATTAGTAATAGTGATTTAAGTGATTTATATTTTCATAGTCTTGAAAAATATTTATTTATTGGTGTTAATGAATTTGGATTAAAACTTTCTGTTCATCATTGGATAAATGATGCTCTAATGGCAATATTCTTTTTCTTTGTTACATTGGAAATAAAGAGAGAATTTTTACAAGGTGAACTATCAAATATAAAGCAAGCAATGCTTCCAATTATTGCTGCTGTTGGTGGAATGTTGGTTCCTGCACTTTTTTATGTTTTTATTAACTGGGGAAATTCTGAAACCATGAATGGTTGGGCTATACCTTCAGCTACAGATATAGCGTTTTCTTTGGGTATATTATCGTTGTTAGGTTCTAGAGTTCCAATATCACTAAAAGTTTTTTTAACAGCTTTAGCAATTATTGATGATCTTGGTGCTATATTAATTATAGCTTTCTTTTATTCAGGAGACTTAAGCATTCCATACTTGAGCCTTATTTTATTAAGTTATATTTTACTTTTAGTTTTAAATAAATTTTCAGTAAAAATATTTATTCCTTATTTAATTGTAGGTTTATTTATGTGGTTTTTTACCTATAAATCAGGAATACATGCTACTATTGCAGGCGTTTTGTTGGCTTCAACAATACCTCACAGAATTAAAGATAGAGACTTTTCATTGCTGGTTAAAATAGAGCATGCTATTTCACCGTATGTAGCTTTTATGATAATGCCACTTTTTGCTTTTGCAAATGCTGGTGTTAGTTTGCAAGGTTTGTCATTGTCTAGTTTATTAGCACCTGTCCCACTTGGTATTTTATGTGGATTATTTTTTGGAAAGCAAATTGGAGTTTTGTTGTTTTCTTATATTTCAATTAAATTAAAATTTGCAGAAGCACCAAACAATTCAAATTGGCTTAGTATATATGGTGTTTCTATTTTAACTGGAATTGGATTTACGATGAGTCTGTTTGTTGGGAATCTAGCATTTGTAGAGAATACTCAATATATAGATGGTGTAAAAATTGGTGTATTAACTGGATCATTATTATCTACAGTCTTTGGATATATAATCTTATTAATGTCATCAAAAAAATAAATGTTAAACAAAAAAATTATCTTTTATGTAATAATTATTATGTTTTCCTTTTTAAATAAAACTATGCCAGATAATTCAAAAAATTTTTTTGATTTTAAGATAAACTCTATAAATGGTGAAGAATTAGATCTTTCAACATTTAATGGCAAAACCATACTATTAGTAAATGTTGCTAGCAATTGTGGCTTTACGAAACAATATGATGATCTTCAAAAATTATATGATGATTTTAAGGATAAAGGACTTATTGTTCTGGGTGTACCAACAAATCAATTTGGTGGACAAGAGCCGGGTACAGAGAGTGAAATCAAAAATTTTTGCGAAACAAATTTTAACATAACTTTTCCTATGACCAGTAAATATTATGTTAAAGGTGATAATGCTCACCCAGTATATAAATGGGCAAAAGATACGTTTGGTAAATCAACAGTGCCTAAGTGGAACTTTCATAAAATTTTAATTAATAAAAAGGGCAAAATTGAAGACACATTTGCTTCGTTTACAAGCCCAATGTCTAAAAAGATCATTAATAAATTAGATCAAATTTTATAAATTTAAAGTAAGCCCATCATAAGCAGGAATTATATTTCTGGGTAAAAGTTTTTTTATTTCATCATAATCTATGTCGGTATGTAAATTAGTTAATATTGATTTTTTAGGGGAAAATAATTTTATCATTTCTAAAGCTTTTTCAAAGTTGAAATGCGAAGGGTGTTTTTTAAACCAAAGACAATCAATTATTAAGTATTTTAGATTAGTAAAATACTTAAAGTCTTTATTATAAATATGACTTACGTCACTTATATAGGCTAATTTTTTGTTAATAATATAACAAATTGACTCAACATTACCGTGTTTAACTGTAATAGGTTTTATTTTAATCATTTTGTTTTTATCTTTTACAAATAAATTTTTTTTAATTTTATTCAATTTTAAAGTGGCAGGATATTGTTTGTTATTGTTTGTAAAACAATAAGAAAAAGTTTCTAGTAAATGTTTTGATGTGGCCTGATCTGAAAAAACATTAATAGGTTTTTTATTTATAATAAAGAATGATCTTAAATCATTAATTCCATGTGTTTGATCTGCATGCATATGAGAATAAAAAACTTTATCAATATTTCTTATTTTTTGGTTTAATAATTGTTGTCGTAAATCCGGTGAAGTATCAATTAATACATTTTCTTTATCTGTTTTAATTAATGCTGAACATCTTGTTCTGTAATTCTTCTTATTATTGGGATTGCAATTACCAAAAAAACCATCAGGACGAGGTACCCCCATAGAACTTCCACAACCTAGAATTATGAATTTCATTATGTTTAATTAAAGAACAGTTTGTTGAAATTATCTGTGGTATATCTAACAATTTCTGCTTTGGTTATTTTTTTGATTTCAGCTAATTTTTTTGCAGTAAAGTCAATAAATGAGGGTTCATTTTTTTTACCTCTATTAGGAACAGGTGCCAAATATGGACTATCTGTTTCAATTAAAATTTTATTTAATGGTAAAAACTTAAAAGTTTCTTGTAAATCTGATGAATTTTTAAAAGTTATAATTCCACTTGCTGAAAAAAAAGAGTTTAAACGTAAAAGTTTTTCAGCAAATTTTTTAGTACCTGTAAAACAATGCATTAAAATTTTTAAATTTTTATCATTATAAGAATTTAATATATCAAAAGTTTCATTTTCAGCATTTCTTGAATGAACAATTAAAGGTACATTTGTTTTAATAGAAGCCTCTATATGTTTCTTAAAACTTGATATTTGCTTTTCTTTGTCACTATTATTGTAAAAAAAATCTAAACCAGTTTCACCAACTCCAATAATTTTTGGATTTTTATTCAGGTTTTCAACAATATAATCTGTAGTAATTTTATATTTATCACTTTCATGAGGGTGGATTCCAATTGTACCATAAATCATTTCATCTATTTTTATAATCTCTTTAATTTTATCAAAACTTTCTAACGTGGTAGAAATTGTTAATAATCTTGTTATACCCGCATCTTTTGAACGTTTTATTACATTGGATAAATCACTTAGTAAAGGTTCGTAATCTAAATGACAGTGTGAATCAATCATTGTTTTTATCTATTTTTTTAAAAAGGATATCAATTTTATTTATTCTACTTATGTTTAATAAAAATTTATTATTTTCAACAGAAGTTAAATTAATCTCGTCTTCATTAATGTTAAAAATTTTTAGAGCTTTAATAGATGATTGGGGAATTATTGGATAAAGCAAAAAGCTAATTTTTCTTACAATTTCAAGAGTTGTATAAACTATTGTATTTAATCGTATTGGGTTCTCTTTTTTTTTCCAAGGTTCTTGATCATTAAAATATTTGTTAGCTTCAAATAAAGAATTTATAATAAAATCTACATAAAAATTAATATCTTGGTTATCGATTTTATCTCTTATAATTTCCAAGTTATTTTTATATCTGTCTAAAATCGTTAAATCTTCTTTTTCAAATTTAATATTTTTAGGAATTTCACTATTGCAATTTTTAATAGCAAACGCAGTGACACGTTGACATAAATTACCAAAATTATTTGCTAGATCACTGTTTATGCAATCTTCAAGTCTTTCTTGTGATATATTACCATCATTTCCAAAGGAAACTTCTTTGATCAAATAATATCTTAATGGATCTAAACCATATTTATCAATTATTTCTATCGGATCTAAAATATTGCCTTTTGATTTAGACATTTTTTCATCACCAGACAGGATCCATCCATGACCATAAACTTTTTTTGGTAATTTTATTTTTGCAGCCAGTAGAAAAGCAGGCCAATATACTGCATGAAATCTTAAAATGTCTTTACCAATTAAATGTATTGATGCAGGCCAAAAGTTTTTAAATAGTTCATCATTTATATTGGGATAATTTAATGCACTAATATAATTAGTGAGTGCATCAAGCCAAACATAAATTACATGATCCTTATTATTTGGCACTTGTATGCCCCAAGAAAAACTCTTTCTACTTACTGATAAATCTTTTAGCCCACTCTTAACAAAACTGATAACTTCATTTTTACGTGACATAGGAGAAATAAAATCAGGATGTGAATCATAATAATCAAGTAGAGGCTTTTCCCATTTAGATAAACGAAAAAAATAAGACTCTTCTTCAATCCATTCAACAGGTGATTTTGAGGAAATAGATCTTTTGATATTTTCTACATCTTCTATTTCATCTTCATTATAGAAGGCTTCATCAGACACAGAATACCAACCAGAATATTTTGATAAATAAATATCATCATTTTTTTCAAGCTCATTCCAGAGATATTGGACACTTTTTTTATGTCTATCTTCAGTTGTTCTTATAAAATCAGTATTGGTTAAATTAAGTGACTCTGATAAATCACGAAATGTTCTGCTAATTTGATTACAAAAATCTAACGGTTTGATATTTTTTTTTTCAGCTGAACGTTGAATTTTTAATCCATGCTCATCTGTACCCGTTAAAAAATGAACTTCATACCCATCTATTCTTTTAAATCTTGCAAAAAAATCTGCTATAATAGATGAATATGCGTGACCCATATGAGGTTTAGCTGAAGGATAATATATGGGTGTAGTGATATAAAATTTTTTATCCATTCAATATTTTGTCTTCAAATTCCAAAAAAAGTGACTCTTCATCAAGGTTAAATATTTTAGTATTATATATTTTATTTATAAAAAAATTATACATATAAGTAAGTTCAATATTTTTTATAGATATATTTTTTCTAAAATAAAGTTCAATTAAAGAATAAAATAAATCTTTAATATAAAAATCTTTCTTATAATTTTTATCTGATATAATTTTTGAAATTAAATTTTTTAGGCTTAAATTTTTAAGGTCAATATTATAAACGTTAGCAAAATTGATCATTTTTAGTAATTGTCCGGGAGTGTTATAATTAGATATTAAATCATCATTTAAAAAATTGTTTACATCATCGTTTAATATTTTATTGGTAATATTAAAAGATTGTTCTTTAGTTAGATTAATCTTAAAGTTTAAACATCTTGACTTTAATGTTGGTAAAATTTTTTTATTATTATTTATCAATATAAAATTAATGTTATCATTAGGTTCTTCTAAAATTTTCAATAAAGCATTAATAGAATTTATATTTAAAAATTCAATATTATCTATAAGTACAAATCTAGGTTTTGAGTTAAAAGAAGACTTATTTAAAGTTAAGATTAAATTTCTTATTTGATTTATATCAATATTTTTTTTATCTTGATTAACATCAATTAAAGTAAAATTTGGGTGCGATTTATTTTGAATCAACTTGTAAGTTTTATTTTCTAAATTTATTTGAAAATTTTTTAAATTATATGACTTGTCATCGTTATAAGATAAAATATAATTAATTAGATGGTAAGACAAAGTAGATTTGCCAATACCTTTTTCTCCAGATAAAATAATTTTATTTGGTAATTTATTTTCAAAATATAAATCAGTTAACTCTTTAAAAATTAAATGATGTTCAAATAGGTATAATTGATTTGATGGTTCTAGAATCATTTTATTAATCTATTAATAGTATTGAGTATTAACTTTTCATTATTTTTTATTTCTAAATTCGAATCAATTATTTGATATTTTTTTTTATTTTCATTTGATAATTTTATAAATCCTTTTTGAACTTTATTATAAAAATTCATATCAAATTTATCATATCTATTTAGTGATTTTCTTTTTTTTAATCGTTGAAATAAATTTTTATTATTAACAAGATTAAGAAATGTAAAATTTACTTTGATATTATTAAGTAAAAATTTATTTAATAATTTAATCAAGTTTTTATTAACACCCATACCATAATGTTGATAAGCTATTGTTGAGTCAATAAATCTGTCAATAAGAATTACCTTTTTTTTATAATACTTATTTATAATTTTCATATTTTCACTTCTGGCTGCAAGGTATAAAAGTAAATCTGTATTTTTATTAAAATCGGACTTATTATTTAAAATCAACTTCCTTATTTTTTCTGAATTTGGATTTCCACCAGGTTCTCTTACTTTAATAAAGGGTATTTTTTTTTTTAAAAGATAATTTGAAACAACAGATATATGATGACTTTTTCCACTTCCCTCAATACCTTCAAAAACAATTAGTGGTTTTTTAGACATCACCCCAAACTAGGTAATTAATAGATTTTAACAATCTTGATATAAAGTTAATTTTTTTTATTTCTTTGTGCGCAAATAAATCATACTCCCCTACTAACTCATCATCATAAACTACCTTTAATATAGCAACTTTTTCATCTTTTTTTATAGGAGCTTCAACAGGACCATTGTATTTAATAGATACTTTTAATAATTTTTTTTTTGCTTTTTTAATACTTTTATAAATATCCTCATTTGTATAAACTTGAACTGTATTATCTTTTCCAAGCCAAACTTCAATTCTATTAAACGGTTCGTTTGCATTAGCTATATTTACAAGATCAAAATTAGTTAACCCATAAGTAAGCAGTTTTGAACTCTCGACTGATCTTGATTTTTTTGTATTAAATCCACTTCCAATAGCTATAAGTCTTCTTCCATTTTTGTTAATAGATGAAGCTAAAGAATATTTTTCAACTGCCAAATATCCAGTTTTAATTCCATCTGCACCTAAATTTTTATATAAAAGTGGATTTCTGTTACCTTGAGTTATTGGTTCTCCCCCAGTTCTATCCCATGTAAATTCTTTTTCAGAAAACATTTTGTAAAATTCGGGGTGTTTTTTAATTAAATAATTTGACATCTTTAATATATCTGTAACAGTTGAATAATTTTCTGGGTTATTGATCCCCGAAGAATTAGCAAAATTAGTATCCTCCATACCAAGTTCTTTTGCTTTTGAAGTCATTAAAATTGCAAATTCTTCCTCGGTACCAGCAATACCTTCAGCTAATGCAACGCAAGCATCGTTTCCTGAAGCTACTATTATTCCTCTTAATAAATTTTCAACAGATACTTCATCTCCAACCATGATAAACATAGAAGAGTAGCCAGATGTAGACAATCTCCAGGCCTTCTCTGAAATTATAAACTTTTCATCCAGTTTTAAATCACCAGATTTAATCAAATCAAAAGCGATTATAGCTGTCATAATTTTCGTCATTGAGGCTGGATATATTGAAATATCAGGTTCTTTTTTATAAAGAATTTCACCTGAATAATAATCTTGTAAAATAGCAGTTCTTGCTTTGATATTTATATTTGCACTAGCATACTCTACAAATAAAAAAGTAATAAATGTGTAAATTAATAATCTTTTAAACATCTTTTATAATTTCTAAATTTTCAAAATTTAATTTTTTAATTTCATTAAATGACTCTTCAAGTTTTTTTATATCATCATACGGTCCTAATAATACCCTATATTTTGTACTAGATAATTTTTTTATAGTAAGTTTTTTTATACTGGTCTCATTTATAATTCTTCTTTCCATAACTTTAGCAGAATTAATGTAATAAAAATCAGCAATTTTTATTGAGTATTTAAAAAATTTATTTTTTGTAATTTCTTTTTTTGGCTTATTTGATGAATTTAAATTATCGATTTTAATACCGTCAATAGGCGCCTTTTCTGCAACTTTTTTTTCTTCATCAAAAGTTTTTGCTTTTTTAGCAATAAATGTAGAATCTTGATAAATCGAAACTAAATCTATATATGGTTCATCTTTATTTAGTGATAATTCTTCTGCTATTCTCAATGTTATAACTGAATTATAAAAATCAGGAAATTTCACCTTATTTGAGATAACTTCAGCTATTACTGATTTTTGATTTTTAGGATTTGTTATTTTAACTAACGATTTTTTTTTTAGGTTTTTATGAAAGATAAACAAACCTCTGTTATCAATTTTCTTTGTAATTTTCTTTTCTAAAAATAATTCATCTTCGTAAACTAAAGAAAAACCTGAATTACTATATTTAAATAAAGTATCTTTAATTATATTATTTTTATTTATATTATACTGTTCACAACTATTTAAAAAAAAAACACATATTAATATAAATAAATTCCTATAATTCATTAATCAATTTATCTTTCAATGTGCATACAGCTAAAGAAAATCTTAAAGATCTATTCCACTTTAAAATAATTTCATAATTTTCAAAAACTATAAATGCAGGATTTAAATTATCAGCCCCTGGTATAATGTCTTTGTCAGGTGTTATTATTGCAGCTGATAATTTATCAAATTTTTGATCTAAATCAGAATTATTTTTTATATATTTTCGAAAATATTTTAATTTTTTTTTATCATGAAGTTTTTTAGCAGAAACATTTAAGTATTTTTTTGGAACATCTTTTGATAAATCTATTCTGTAAAAACAAGGTTCGTCGCTTTTCCAGCCAATTTTATTAAGATAATTAGCAGCCGATGCATATGCATCATTATAATTCTTTAAATCAATGTAATTATTTTTATCATGATCTATTGCATAGTTTTTCATTGTAGAGGGCATAAACTGAAAAAAACCAAAAGCTCCTGCCCATGAGCCATAAAGTGTTTTATAATCAATTTGATTGTTGTCAATAAGTTTTAATAATATTAATAACTCATTTGAAAAAAAATCTGATCTTCTTTTGTCAAAACTTAAGGTAGCTAATGAAGATACAATGTCCATTTTACCAACATATGTTCCAAAATTAGTTTCTATTCCCATTAGCGCTAAAAGAAGTTCTTTCTCAATATTATATTTTTTTTCTATATGATTGATTAAGATATAATTGTCTTTATAAAACTTTAAACCTTTTAAAACTTTTTTTGACGACGTTCTTTTAGAAACATAGGTTTTTGTATCTTCATAAAATTCAGGTTGATACCTGTCATATTTGATAACATTAGGTAAAAACTTAATATCAGACATTACCAAATCAAAAGTTTCTTCAGAAATATTATTTTGTAAAGCTATTATCTTAAAGTTTTCTTTCCATATTTGAAAATCAGTTTTATAATTAGAAAATGAATATGTCTGGTTAAAGATTATAAATATTAATATATATTTAATTAGTTTCATACAAGTCCTTCAAATATATAATTACAGCAATCCATATAAAAATAAAACTAACTAATTTAGTCAATGAAAATGGCTCATCGTAATAAAAATAGCCAAGTAAAAATTGTAATGTTGGAGTTATATAGAAAATCATACCTGTTGAACCTAAACCACATAATTCTACTCCTCTAACATAAAGAAATAATGGAATTACAGTCATTGGTCCTGCTAAAAAAATAAATAACATCATGGGAGGATTTGAAAATTGAAAATCATTATACCCATTTGAAACAATTATATAAAAAACAATTAAAGCAAAAGGTAAAATATATAAACTTTCTATTAATAAGCCAACATCAGTGTCAACATTAATTTTTTTTCTAATTAAATTATAAAAACCCCAGCTTAAAGCAACTATTAAACCGACCCATGGTAATGCTTTAAAGCTTATTAATAAAAGATATAAAATTGAAATTATTACTAATAATATTGATAAAATTCTTTTTTTATTAAGTTTTTCTTTGAAGAAAATAAAACCAAGTAAAACACTTAATATTGGCATCATGAAATAACCAAAACTTGCGTCAATTATTTTGTCCATAGCAATAGCGTAAATCCATACAGCCCAATTTATGAATATAAGAAAACCAGAAATAAAAAGATAAAATAAATTTTTTTTATTTTTGATTATGATAAAAAAAATATTCCATTTAGAAAAAAGAAATGTTGTTATTATTAAAGTAAAAGCTGTCCACAGACATCTATGCACAACTAATTCGATATGACCTATAAACGTTATATATTTAAAATATATAACACCAAAAAAACCCCACCAAAAAGAACCGAAACCAGCTAACAATAACCCTTTATTAAAATCTTTATTCATTGAAAAATGATTAAATTATAAATGTTTTTATTAGACTATTTTATGGTTGAATTAAATAATTATAATTATAAAACCATCTGACGGAGAGATGGCAGAGTGGTTGAATGCACCGGTCTTGAAAACCGGCAAAGGGGCAACTCTTTCCTGAGTTCGAATCTCAGTCTCTCCGCCATTTAAGTGATATATTTTTGTCTTTTATATTTCAACGGTATATATAAAAAATATGAAAATTTTTTATTATTTCATAATCAATATAGTAAGCTTTATTCTTCTATTTATTAATTTTTTTTTACTTTATATTGATAGATACTTTGGGGAAATTAGCTTCCAACAACTGATTTTTCATTTAAATTTTTCAAACAATCTATTGATCAACACTGATGAATATATAATTAAAAAATTTTTTCAAATTTGTATTTATCAACCAATATTAATAATATTAATAATTAATCTTGTCTACTTCATGAGTAAGATTTTTAGACTCTATTTTTTTAGTAAATATGTAATTATATTTTTTTTTATACTTTCATTAATAGCTGTATTTAATGTAAAAAATTCAATTAAATTTGGAGATATTAATGTAGATAATAATATTGATATAATTAAAGATCTATACGTTAATCCTAAAGATATAAATTTTAATTTTGAAAATAATAAGAACTTAATTTTAATTTACATGGAGTCTTTTGAAAATATTTTTAAAAATGAAGATTTATTTGAAGAAAATTTAATAGAAAAAATTAGTAATTATAACAAAAACTCACAAGAGTTTAAAAATTTTAATCAAACTACTTTAACAAATTGGACAATAGCTTCAATAGTTGCAACTCATTGTGCTCTCCCATTAAAAAATTATGGTGTATTTACATTTGGAGAAAGAAAAGGAAAACATTTAAGAACATTATTTGGTATGGATAATTTCATTCCAAAAGCAATTTGTCTTGGAGATTTACTAAAAAGTAATGGTTATAAAAATATTTTTGTTGGTTCACATAATACGAATTTTTCTGGAACAGGTAAATTTTTTAAATCTCATGGTTATAATGAAGTTTATGGTAAAGAAATATATGAAAAAAAAAATATTAAATTCCATCCTGGTTCATGGGCTGAAGGTCCACATGATAGTTTTTTATTTGAATTTTCAAAAAATAAAGTCGAGGAATTAACCAATTTAAACCAAAAATTTAATATAACCATTTTAACATCTGATACACACGAGCCCAATGGTTTTCATGACCCCATATGCAATCATAATGACAAAATTATTAATTCTGCGTTAAAATGTTCATCGGAGAATCTTTTAAAATTTATTAAATTCGTAAAGAATAAATATAATAATGAAATTAGAATTGTTGTTTTAGGTGATCATTTATATAGGTTTGGTAACGATATTACATTTGATTTACCTAAAAATAGATCAATATTTAATAAATTTTTTTCCAATACACCTAAAAAGATTATGAGAGAAGATATAAACCATTATGATTTTTTTCCAACAATTATAGATTTTATTGACGTGAAATATGAAGAAAACAAATTAGGTATGGGATATTCTGGTTTTAAAGAAGTTAATGAAAAAATATATTTAAATAGTTTAAAAAAAATTAGAAAACATATTTTAAACAGGTCGAAGTTTTATGAAAGCTTTTGGAATTAAATTTATTATTTTTTTAGTTTCAATAATAATAATATTATTATTTTACCTAAACTCTAATAGATATGTATCACATAAATTTGAGATATCAGATACAATAAAAAATATTTTTAATAATGATTTTGAAGTTGAACACAATTTAATAGCACATGCTGGAGGTGGTATAGATAAAATAAAATATACAAATTCAGAAGAAGCTGTTCTTCTTTCTATAAAAAAAGGTTTTAAATTAATTGAACTAGATTTAATAACAACAAAAGATAACAAAATAGTTGCAGCTAATAACTGGATTTCATTTAGAAAATATTCAAATTGTTGTGCTAACTCTATTCCTACTTTGAATGAGTTTAATAAAATAAAAATACTTAATAAATACACTCCACTAGATTCAAGAAAAATTAATAAAATTTTTTTAGAAAATAAAGACCTCATTCTAATAACTGATAAAATTGAAAATTTTGATTTAATTAATAATTCTTTTAATTTTGATAAATCAAGAATAATCGTTGAAATATTTACCAGAGAAAATTATTTTAAAGCTATTGATAAAGGTATTAAAAATCCATTATATTCAGCTACTATTGAGCATAGAAAAGATGAAAAAAAATTTATTAAAAATTACAAGATACCTATGATTTCAATAAGTAGTTTTGAATTTATCAATAACAAAAAATATTTTGAAAGATTAAAAAAAGAAACAAATATTATAATATTTGTTTACACTACTAATAATCCGCAACTGGTAATAAAATCCAAAAATGCTGCAGATGCATTTTATACTGATTTTATAAACAAATCTAACATGAAATGTGAGTCTGAAAGTTGTGATACATATTAAGATTGAAATAAATTTTAATCAATAGTTTTATATTCAAATTTTTTAAAAAGTTTACTTATCTTATTATCATCAATTATATTTTTTGTCTGCAAACCATTATAAAATTTATATAGATCTTCATCTTCTGTTTCTAAAAATTTTTCCAACAAAACTAATTCATTTTTATTAAGGCTATTTAAGTATTTTATAACAAATGAACTCAATAACTTATCCATCTCTTTAGTTCCTCTATAATTTGATCTATAAATAATTTTTTTTTTTAATAATTCTATATTGAACGTCATTATTAGATTATAATCAGGCATAATGAATAATAAAAGTAATTATGAATATTTATTATCAGATTTAACTAAACTTCATGGTGTAGGCGTTAAAACAACCAACCTCTTAAAGAAAAAAAAAATTAATAATATTTTTGATTTATTGTGGAAATTGCCCAAATCATTTACTGACAGAAGTCATTCT
>Ga0209425_10005068_pt1 | contig 13095 bp, 11 predicted proteins | sample COG_05_FD_184749 | JGI IMG/M metagenome (GOLD analysis project Ga0209425, IMG submission 184749) | Pelagic Microbial community sample from North Sea - COGITO 998_met_05 (SPAdes) (version 2) | ecosystem: Environmental > Aquatic > Marine > Neritic zone/Coastal water | place: Helgoland, sampling... | reverse complement strand
AAATATGGAATATTCAACAGATAATGTAATTAAGCTTGCATGGAGCGATAAAGTTTCGTTTGAAAAAATTGAACGACTACATGGTAAAAGTGAATCTGATGTGATTAAAATAATGCGAAAAAACCTAAAGCCTAAATCATTCAAACTTTGGAGAGAAAGGGTGAATGGTAGAACAAGAAAACATGAAAAAAAAAGATCTCTTTCATCCAAGCCTTTTCGTTTAGATGATTATGTTTAAATTTATATTTACTTTTTTATTTTTCTTTACAATATCCTTGTCTCTATATGCAGATCAAAACGATAAAAGATTAAATTATCTATTTGATAAACTAGCAGTTGCTGAAGAAGAAAAAGAAATAAATAAAATAACTAATCAAATTTGGAAAATTTGGCATGAAATTGATGATCCTAAAACAACTAGAGACTTTGAAACTGGTGTTCAAATGATGAATTTAGGTTATTACAAAAGATCAATTGATTATTTTGACAAAGTTATATTAAATAAACCAAATTTTGCAGAGGCTTGGAACAAAAGAGCCACTGCTCATTTCATGATGGGTAACTTTGATTTATCAATGCAAGATATAGGCCAAACTTTGCAGCTTGAGCCAAGACATTTCGGAGCTCTTGATGGAATGGGCTTAATTTTTATCCATACAAATCAACATGAAAAAGCAATTGAAATTTACGATAAAATGCTTGAAATTTTTCCTAATAGTATTGGAACTAAATTAAAAAAAGAAAAGATGCTGTCCTTGTCAACTAAGTCTACTTAAATATTAAAAAATATTATCAATATTGGTATAGTAAAAAAACTAACGAACGTACTTAAAACAATATTTGACGAAATTAAATCTTTTTGAGTGTTGTACCTATAGGCAAAGTAGTAAGCTTGTGAGCCACTTGGTAAAGCTGATGCAATAGTTATAGTTATTACTAACAAATCATCAAGATTGAAGATGTATTTTGCAATAATAAAACCTATTAAAGGGTGAATAATATTTTTTAAAAAAGTAAAAATTATTGATTTTTTCAATGATAATAGCAAATTAAATTTACCTAAAGAAATCCCTAAAGATAAAAGTACGCAAGGTAAAGCAAGGTCTGATATATTATTTAAAATGCTCATCAATATATTAGGTTGTATAATTTTAGTATAATTTAAAAATATACCTATAAAAATTCCAACAAGTACAATATTTTTAAATAAACCAGTTATTGTTGATAAAATCTTTTTACTTAGGTTTCGACTTCTATTTCTATAAGACTCTATTATTATCGTAGTGTAGGTGAAATGAACTAATCCGTGAAATAATACAAGAATCATATACGGCATAACATTAGATTTGCCCAAAAGGGAATGCATAAGTGGTATTCCAAGCGCAACAGAGTTTCCAAAACAAGCAGAAAGTCCTAGAAGTGCATTATCATCAGTTTTGTATTTAAATAATAAATTGCCAACTAAAAAACCAATTATAAAAACTATTATTCCGCTACCAAAGAAAGCAACTAGTAATAATAAGGTATTTATTCTTGGAAATTCAATCTGCCAAAAATAAGTTATTAACGCTAATGGAAGTAAAATATTGAAACTCAAATAATCAAATTTAGATGTAATTTTTTCCGATATATTGATAAATTTTTTTATTATAAAACCTATAATAACATAACCGAATACTGAAAATATAACATAAATTAAGCTATTCATTAGTTAAGAGATTTTGAAAAAAATCCTCATAATTACCACTAAGGATTTGATTAATATCTTTGATATTAAAATTCATATCTATTGCTTTGTCCATAGAGAAAATTGTAATGTTAGGATTATCTATATTTCCTAAGGTGTTAATTTCAAATATTTTCTCATTTTTAATTTCTACAATTGACTCAATATTAACAAACTCATTTTTCAAATCATATTCGCCAACTAATATAATGTTATATTCATTATTAGATGCCTTTAAGTTATCAATATAAATATATTCATCATTATAAATAACTTTTCCATTGAAAAATGATTGATCATTTAGATAATGAGAAAATAAATTAGATAATTGTTTGTAAGCTTTAGGAACATTTAATCTTTGTATTACAATATTAACAAACTGTAATGACTGTTTATCCTCATTATCTAAAGCAAATGACAAGTATCCTTCTGGAAATAAAGTTAATTTTAAAAAACTATTAAAATTATATTCATTAATTTCTCCTGATATGGATAAATTATTAAGAATTAATTTATCAATTGTGATTTTTTTAGAATTAAAATTAAAAAAAGGTTTATTCAAATTGTAATCTTTTTGTATGTTTAATTCTCCATCATTAAAAAATATTTTTTTTTTATTTTTTTCTAAATTGAACTTTGCCAATAGTGAAAGATTAGGAACAATTTTTAAATTGTGAGGTTCTTTTAAAGTAATACTGACATTTAAGTTGTCTTCTAAATTTTTTATATATTTGCTAATGAAAATCTTATCAACTAAATAGAAGACTACAAGAAAGAGACAAACTACTAGAGACAATAAGAGTATAAATATTTTTTTTATCATTAAGTTAATTTTTTACTAGAAATGTATATTATTTCTATAATTTTAGTTCATTATCAATAGGTTCGGTAAATAATTTATCTAATTCATTATTGTCTATTTCATTAATAGAACTTGGTATCCATTTAGGGTTATGATGTTTTTCAATTAATACAGCTTGTATTCCCTCTCCAAAATCAGGACGATTGGTCATTTTTTGACTTAACCTGTACTCCATTTCTAGACAATCTTTTAATGACTTGTTGGATGAATTTTTTATTAATAATGCTGTTACCGCTAAACTCATTGGGCATTTATGTTGAAGTTTATTAAATATATCAAACTTATTATTAAGAGTCTGAATATTATTAAAAATTTCATGAATATTTCCTGAAAAATTATTATTTATAAAATCAAATTTTTCATTTGTAAAAAAAGAAGAATTTTCTATTTCGTAATTGTTAATTGATCCATCAACAATAAATTGGTTAATTAAATTATCTATTTTGTTTTCTGGACAATAATGAGTAGCTAAATTAAAATTAAGTAAATCTTTACTTTGAAGAAGTTCACCGGTGAGACCTAAATACATTCCAAGATTATTATCAATTTTTGATAGAAAAAAACTTCCTCCAACATCTGGAAAAAAACCTATAGAAGTTTCAGGCATTGCAAATTTCGTGCTATCAGTTACAATTCTATAATCACCATAAATTGATAAACCTACACCACCTCCCATGACAACACCCTGCCAAATAGATAAATAAGGTTTTGAAAAATTTTTAATTTGTAAATTAAGTGCGTACTCTACAGAAAAAAACTCACGTTTTAATTTTGAAAATGGACCTGACAGATGGACACTCTTTACATCTCCACCTGCACAGAAATGTTTTCCTTCACCTAATAATAAGACTCTTTCAATGGTATTATCATACTCCCACTCTTTCAATTTATCTGAAAATTGTATAGCCATATTTAAATTAAGAGCATTCAGTGCTTTTGGTCTATTTAAAGTAATGACTCCTGTAGAATTTTTTACTTCAAATAAAATTTCCATTTATTTTTTTTTGAATTTCAAAATTTTATCAGATAAACCAACTTCTTTTGCCTTCAATCTGTTTATTTCATCACGTATTCTTGCAGCATCTTCAAATTCTAATTTTGATGCAAACTTATTCATTTTTTCTTCGAGATGTTTGATGTGTTTACTAAGATCTTTTCCAACTAATTCTTTGGCATTTTCAATTTCGACAGTTACATGATCTTGTTCAGCAGTATTTTCTAAAATTTCTTCTATATTTTTTTTAATACTAATAGGTGTTATATTTTTCTCTTTATTATATTTGAGCTGTTTTTCTCTTCTTCTCTCTGTTTCATTTATTGCCGCCTTCATACTTTTCGTAACTGTATCTGCGTACATAATTACCTTACTATCTACATTTCTTGCTGCTCTTCCAATTGTTTGAATTAAGCTTGTTTTAGACCGAAGGTAACCTTCTTTATCAGCATCTAGTATAGCCATAAGTGCACATTCTGGAATATCTAACCCCTCTCGCAAAAGGTTAATACCAATTAAAATATCGAAAACTCCTAGTCTAAGATCTCTTATAATTGCTATTCTTTCAAGAGTATCAATATCAGAGTGCAGATATCTTACTTTCAAACCTTCCTCGTGCATATATTCTGTTAAGTCCTCTGACATTTTCTTTGTTAATGTGGTTATTATAACTCTATATCCATTTGAGATTGTTGATTTACATTCATCAATTAAATTATCTATTTGATGTTTTGTTGATCGTATTTCAATTGGTGGATCAATTAGTCCAGTAGGTCGAATAACTTGTTCAACAAATACTCCTCCCGTTTTTTCTAATTCATAATCACTAGGTGTGGCGCTAACAAATATTGTTTGAGGTCTCATAGCATCCCACTCTTCTCTTTTAAGCGGCCTATTATCAAGACAACTAGGTAGCCTAAAACCATATTGTGATAAGGTAGATTTTCTTGAAAAATCACCCTTATACATCCCTGATATTTGACTACATGTTATATGACTTTCATCTATAAACAAAAGTGAATCCTCAGGAATATATTCGTATAATGTAGGAGGAGGTTCTCCCGGTTGTCTTCCTGATAAATACCTTGAATAATTTTCTATGCCACTGCAACTGCCAGTTGTTTCAATCATTTCTAAATCAAATGTAGTCCGCTCATCTAAACGTTGCCGCTCTAGTAATTTTTTTTCTTTTTCAAAAACATTAAGTTGTTTTCTTAAATCTTCTTTTATTTGAACTAATGCTTTTTTAATAGTTGGTTTTGGAGTTACATAATGAGAATTAGCAAATACACGTATTTGTTCAAGATCACCTAAGTTTTCTCCAGTAAGAGGATCAATTTCAGATATTTTTTCAATATCATCTCCAAAAAAAGAAATTTTCCATGACCTGTCTTCATGGTGTGATGGAAAAATTTCTAAAACATCACCTTTGGCTCTAAAACTACCTCTTCTAAAATCCATATCTCTTCGTTTGTAGAGTAGCTCTACCAATCTTCTTATAAGAATATCTCTGTTAATTGATTGATTTTTTTCAATAGTAAATGACATAGATGAATATGCTTCAACTGAACCAATTCCGTAAATACACGACACTGATGCCACAATAATTGTATCTCTTCTCTCAACAAGTGATCTGGTAGCTGAGTGACGAAGTCTATCAATTTGTTCATTTATAGATGACTCTTTTTCAATAAATGTATCACTTTTTGGGACATATGCTTCTGGGGTATAATAATCATAATAACTAACAAAATATTCAACTGCATTATTTGGAAAAAGACTTTTCATTTCTCCATAAAGTTGTGCTGCTAAAGTTTTATTAGGAGCCATAATAAGAGTTGGTCTTTGCATGTGCTCAATAACCTTTGCCATTGTAAAAGTTTTGCCTGAGCCTGTAACGCCTAGTAAAACTTGCTCATTTTCATTATCATTAAGATTTTTAACTAGAGTTTTAATTGCTGCAGGCTGATCACCACTAGGTGTAAAATCACTTACAATTTTAAATTTTTCATCAGGTTTTGAAGGGGGTTTGATGGTATTTGGATGGTTCATTTAAGAGTTGATATAATCATTTAAATAGTCATATTTTTCTAAAAAATGACCTTCAAAAGTAATAGTAGAATTTAAAATTCTACCATCATCCTCTCCTAACATGTAAGGAATAACCTCATTGATAACTCCATTACCAAATTCAGTACTAGAGTCCCTTGGTAATTCAGAAGGAAGATTATCAACTGCCATAATAGCTAAGTTGCTTTGCCTTTTGTCAATTTCTGAAAAAGTTTCTGTATTTAGATAAAAATTAGGTTCTTCAATTGTTGTTGATTTGATTGTTGTAGGTACAGACCCATCAACATCACACGTCACATCTCCAATAACTTTAAGTTTTGAAAATTGTTTTATTTGGTTTTTTGTAAAAATTTTTGGAGAACTAGGATCCCAATAATGTGCACTAATGAAAAGATCACTCTCTTTTAAGTATTCAAAAGTTGAAGCTTCGTATTCATTTGGAAATTCAATAAAATGCTTAAGCTCAAATGGTTTTTTGCTTTTGTGAACAACATAATCTTTTGTTTCTAAATTACAATATACTGGATATTCAAAATTTTTTTCTAAATATTCCTTAATGGTTACTTGTTTAATATTAGTATGTTTTAAAAGTTCTTGAACACCTTTGTTAACCCTTCCGTCACCCGTAACTAGTAGCTTAAACTTTGGAAAACGCACTTCATATAAATTATTTTTAATTCTCTCATAATCATTAATTTTATAAGCACGAGCTAAAGGTTGAAAATTATTTTCTGATAAAAATAAATTTAAGGTGTTATAGCAGCCAACAATACCTGCAAATCTGCCAAATCCTAGATATCGTGATCCATTTGCGTCACGAATATTTTCATAATCTATTAGCTTTATTTTTTTATTTAAAATAGATTTTAAGAGTTTTTTTTTATCCATTCCTGGTGTGCCTTGGGCATTGGATAAAGTTTCTTTATTTAATTTATATGTATGTGAAAAAAATACATATTCTTTATTTGGAATTAGTTTGTGTGTATCTACTTCCTTTACTCCAAATAATATATCACAACTACTTAAATCTTCTGAAATTTTTGCTCCATATTTTTCATATTCCTCATTTTTAAAAGTTCGCTTATCACATGGCTGAACAAGTATATTAATATTAGGATATTTTTTTATTATTTCTGATACTTGATTAGGCGCTATAGGGGCACGACTTTCATCAAAACGACTTTCTTTTACAATACCTATGGAGTGTATTTTTTCTCTCATAAATTATTTTTAATAACAATTTTATATTCTTCAAAAGTTTTAAAAAAATAATTTATTAAATTTTCATCATGGGGTGCAGCATGAACGCCGCTTTGTATTTTATTTTGAGTAATTAAATCAATTGCACAAGATAAAGTAATTGAAACTAATTTACCCATTGCAGTATTTTCACCAGATCCTTTTTCATCTAAGAAATAAAATCCGTTAAATACTTGCTGATTATCTTTGTGAGCTAATAACTTTACAAATAAAACTACGCGGTCTTGTTCATTTGGCAGATATGGGTGTTTTTTCCATAAATCTTTTCCTAAATTATCAATCTGCTGATTAAGTTCAGGGGATTTATTATCAAGTATTTTAAAAATATCAGTCCAAGCATTTTCCCATCCATTTAATCGTAAAGTGCCCCTAACAAATTCTTTAGTCTTCCATTTGGGATCAAAATTATATTCTGAGATATATGGGGTAGAATCTCTATTTGGGTAAGCTTCATACATTTCATTATTAACATCATATTTCCCAACATTTTTATAAGGAGTCTCAATAACAGTCTCATAATCTCTAACGAATTTTGCATCATTATTTAGAGCTTTAATAACTCCAACAGGTGACCAGCTAAACTTATATTTAAAATCATTAGGAATTGCAGGAAAGCCTCCACAATAAGAATGATATGTTACATCTATGTTATTTAAGTTTTTATCTTTTAATTTTTTAACAAGTAAATGGGAAAAGAAGTGATCGATTCCTGGGTCAAGACCAACCTCGTTTACAAATACTAAATTATTTTTTTTAGCCTCATTGTTTAAGTCCCTCATATCAGGGGAGATATAACTACTAGTAGCAAAATGACATTTTTTATCCATACATAATTTCGCAATAGTTATATGGTGACTAGCTGGTAATTGTGAAACAACTATATCGCCAGCGTTTAAAGAATTACTAAGAGATTGTATGTCAAATTTTCTAGCTATAACATTTTGTTTATTTATATGATTAATACTGTGTTCTGCTTTTTCTAGAGTTCTATTCCAAATTGTAAAATTATCATAGTTTGTTGCTATTCTTCTAATACCAGGAATAGATGATAATCCAGTACCTAACCAATGAATATGTTGCATAGAATTAATTTACTTTTAATTTATAAAGATTACTACAATAAAATATGAAAGAAAGCGGTAAAAATTGGTAAGTTTGATAATTATTTTTCTAATTACAGGAATTGTTTCTGGTTTTATGGCCGGACTATTGGGTGTTGGTGGAGGTATCATAATAGTCCCAATAAGTTATTTTGTTCTTCTTTACCTAAATTACTCTGCAGATTATGCAATGCATATTGCAATTGCTTCATCTTTAGGAATAATTTGCTTTACTTCAATTTCATCAATACGAACGCATATCAAACTTAATAATGTTAATTATGCAATTCTGAGATCTTGGGCTCCAGGTATCGCATTAGGGTCCTTAATTGGCTCTTATAGCGCAAGTCTAATCTCTGGAGAAATATTGGTAAATATTTTTATTTTTTTAGCTTTTCTAATTGCATTAAATATGGCTTTTCAAAAAGATCCTATAATAATCTCAAACGATCTTCCGAAATCAAAAATAATTAATTTGATTATCAGTTATTTAATAGGATTTATGTCAGTTTTAATTGGAATAGGAGGGGGAAGTTTTAGTGTTCCGACCCTTACTATGTTTTCTAAAAAAATACATGAAGCAGTGGGTACGTCAGCAGCACTAGGTTTTTTTATAGCTTTTCCAGGAGCAATTATTTTGATGTTTTCTGCTCCTGATATTAATTCTCTGCCTCCTTTTACTTTTGGATATTTAAATTTGGCTATTGTTTTATTAGTCTCTTCAACAAGTATTTTTAGTGCAAATATAGGAGCTAAGGTTTCCGTTAATGTAAACAAAATCACTTTAAGAAGAATATTTTCAATTTTTTTATTGTTTACATGCATAAGTCTAATTATTGAGCATTATATAATTTGAAACTATGACTTTTATTGCTGACAGATTAAAAAGAATTAAACCTTCAATGACTGTAGGTATTAACATCAAAGCTAATGCTTTAAGAGCTGAGGGTAAGGATGTATTAGTGTTAGCTGCTGGAGAGCCTGATTTTGATACACCCCTTAATATAAGAAATGCAGCTTCTGAAGCAATGGATTCTGGTCAAACAAGATATGTGCCTGGAAAAGGAACTCCAGCACTTCAAAAAGCTATTCAATCAAAGTTTTTAAATGATAATAATCTTCAATATGATTTAGATGAAATCATAGTGGGTGTTGGAGGAAAGCATATAATTTATAATGCTATGATGGCGACAATTAATCCCAATGATGAAGTAATTATTCCTGCGCCTTTTTGGGTGAGTTATCCTGATATTGTTTTATTAGCAGAAGGAAAACCAGTCATAGTTCAATGTCCAGAAAGTCAAAACTTTAAGATAACTGCAGATCAATTAGAAAAAAATATTACTGATAAAACAAAATGGCTGATGTTGAATAGTCCAAGTAATCCAACTGGTAGTCTTTATTCCAAACACGAACTTAAACAATTAGCTGAGGTACTTTTAGAGTATCCAAATGTTTTAGTAATGTCTGATGATATTTATGAGAAAGTCATCTATGATAATTTAGAATTTGCAACAATAGCTTCTGTAGAACCTAAACTAAAAGATAGGTGCTTAACTTTAAATGGAGTGTCTAAAGCTTATTGTATGACTGGTTGGAGATTAGGTTATTGTGGTGCTTCAAAAGAAATTATTGCAGCAATGAATAAAATTCAATCTCAAAGCACAACTTCAACTTCCTCAATTTCCATGGCTGCAGCGGTAGAGGCATTAAATGGACCTCAAGAATTTATAACAAATCATAATAAGGCATTTGTTAGAAGAAGAGATTTAGTTGTGAATTTATTAAATAGTATTGATGGTTTAAGCTGTTTAACTCCTCAAGGAGCATTTTATGTTTATCCTTCGTGTGAAGGTGTATTAGGTAAAGAAACTCCTGATGGAAAAGAAATTTCTAATGATGAAGATTTTATGACATATCTTTTAGAGAGTGAAGGAATAGCTGGTGTTCATGGTGCTGCTTTTGGCTTATCTCCCTATTTTAGATTGTCGTATGCAACAAGTGATGAAATTTTAAAAGATGCCTGTGCTAGAATAAAAAGAGCTTGCGAAAAACTTAAGTAAGCTTTTTATCTTCAATAATTTTTGCTATTCTTAACAAATTAGTTGACCCAGCATTTCCAAAAGGAACTCCTGCTGTAATAATGACGCTATCATCAGCTTTAACTAAATTTTTATTTTTTACAACACTACATGCTATATTTACCATCTCAGTAGTATTGGCTGCATCTTGCATTGAGTGGCATGAATTTACCCCCCAAGCAATTTGCATTTTTCTAGCTGTTTTTATATTAGGAGATAGACCAATTATTTGCACTGGGGCTCTTTCACGTGCCATTCGCAATGTAGTTTTTCCACTTACTGAAAAAGTTATTATCGCGCTCGCTCCTGCTTTATTTGCGATAGAGTAGGCGGCACTGGTAATTGCGTCTGTATCATCAAATGTTTTTAAACTTTCATTATTTTCAATTGATAAATCAAAATTATTTTTATCTTTTTCAACATTTTCAATAATACTATTCATTGTTGAGACTGATTCAATAGGATATTCACCAACAGCAGACTCGCCTGATAACATAACAGCATCAGTCCCATCATAAATTGCATTAGCAACATCAGAAGCTTCAGCTCTTGTTGGAACTAGATTGGATATCATACTTTCTAACATTTGTGTCGCCACAACTACTGGCTTTCCAAAATGACGACATCTCTTAATAATATTTTTTTGAACTATTGGAACTTTTTCAGTTGGCATTTCTACACCAAGGTCACCTCTTGCAATCATAATACCATCAGCAACTTTAATGATTTCATCAATATTTTTAACAGCAGATGGTTTTTCTATTTTAGCCATTACCATTGCTTTCCCATCAACTATTTTCTTTAATTTAATTATATCATCAGCTTGTTGAACAAAAGAAAGAGCAACCCAATCAACATTCATTTCAAGAGCTTTTTGCAAATCTGCTCTGTCCTTGTTTGTCATTGAGTCAATAGGAAGAATTACATCAGGAATATTTACACCTTTATTGTTTGAAATGATTCCGTCATTTAAAACCTCAGTGATTAATTTATCTTTATGTTGCTCAACAACTTGTAATCTTATTCTGCCATCATTTATTAAAAGTGTGCTGTTAGGTGTTAAATGATCATAAATTTCAGAATGAGGAAAATTTACTCTTTTGTCATCACCTAAATCTGAATTTGTATCTAAGATAAATTTCTGTCCTTTTTTTAGAGACTCTTCAGTATTTTTAAACTCTCCAACTCGAAGTTTTGGGCCTTGTAAATCAGCTAAAATACATGACGCATGTTGATATTTTTCCTCTAAATTTCTTATACTTTCTAAATTTTGACGATGAGTTTCTACTGATCCATGAGAAAAATTTAGTCTAAAAACATCACATCCAGCCTTAAAAAGGCTCTCAATTTTATCACTTGAAGATGATGCAGGACCTAATGTTGCTAAAATTTTAGCTTTTCTATTACGTTTCATTTATTTTATATGTGTTTATATATTTAATTTAACTAAATTTAAACTTAATTGAGTCATTATGAATAAAAAATTTGATAGAGAATTATTAGCAGATGTTGCTGAAAGATTAATAACGCATTTGCAAAAAAGAACTGATGTTCAAAACATAGATTTAATGAACTTGTCAGGGTTTTGTAGAAACTGTTTATCTAAATGGTATTTAGCAGCAGCTGAAAAAAAAAATATCTCTTTAGATTATAATCAATCAAGAGAATTAGTTTACGGAATGCCCTATGATGAGTGGAAGAGTAAATATCAAAAAGAAGCGACAGAAGAACAAATAAAAGAGTTTAATAATAAATAATATTAATAAAGTTTTTCTAATTCATCTCCGTATTTATCTTTTACAGCAAAACGACGAACTTTCATTGAGACGGTCATCATGCTGTTTTCGATGGTGAATTCTTGATCTATTAGTATAAATTTTCTTACCTGTTCAATCACAGATAAATTTTTATTTACTTTGTTTACAACTTCTTTCATTACTTTATAAAAATCTTCATCCTTAACAATTGTTTCAAGAACTTGATCTTTAGAATTTTCTTTTGCCCAATTTATTGCAAAGTCTTTATCTGGAACAATAACTGCAACAAGATAATTTTTAAAATCTCCATATAGCATAGACTGAGCTATTTCTGGCTCTATATCTAGTTTTGCTTCAACTCTTGTAGGTGAGATATTATCTCCACCTGCATTCACTAAGATATCTTTTTTTCTATCAGTAATTTTAAGGTAATCTTCATCATCAAATTCACCTATATCTCCTGTGTGGACCCAACCATCAATAAGGGTTTTGGATGTTGCGTCTGGATCATTCCAATAGCCGTTCATAACGTTTTCTCCACTAACTAATATTTCTCCATCTTCAGCAATCTTTACCTTAACTCCATGAAAAAGTGGGCCGACCGTATCTAATTTAACTTTCTCTGGTGGATTTGCTGAAACAACTGGAGCAGTTTCTGTTTGACCATATCCTTGCAATAAGGGTAATCCAAGAGCTGTCAAATATAGACCTACTTCAAAATTAAGAGCTGAGCCTCCTGAAATTAGAGCTTTTAATGATCCACCAAATCTTTTATTTACCTTTCTTCTAACCAGTTTATCCAGAATATTATTTGTCAAATTTTCAATAAAACTTAATTTTTCTCCATTATACTTTTTCTTTCCCAATCTAAGAGTTGCTGCAAAAAGAGTTTGACTTAGTTTACCTTGTTTTTTTAAACCTTGTGAAATTCTTGTATGCAAGGAGTCATAAAATCTTGGCACAGCAGTCATAAAATGAGGACTAACTTCACCCATATTAACCACTAGCTTGTCGATCCCTTCAGAATAATAAACTTGAGCCCCAATACCTAAAGTAAAAAACTGTAAAGTGTGTTCGTATGAGTGTGATAAGGGTAGCCATGATAAAAATTTAATTTCATCCATACCTTCTAAAAGATTTTTTAATAGTATTTGTGCGCCCGTGCAATTAGATAGCATCGCTCCATGACTGAGCATAACACCTTTTGGATTCCCGCCTGTTCCTGAAGTGTAAATTATACATGCA